>OBXW01000730.1_pt1 | contig 15985 bp, 19 predicted proteins | sample 1495431 | NCBI WGS metagenome assembly OBXW01 (sample SAMEA2580166, study PRJEB22360) | human gut metagenome | biome: human gut; feature: human-associated habitat; material: faeces | place: Denmark | collected 2008/2010 | reverse complement strand
CAACCCTTATTGAGAACGGTTCCCATTAAGCGGTGATGATACACCCGACACGCCGTGTTGTGTTGACATGGTTGACGTGTTGTGCTACGCGGATGTGCGCGTGGGATTGCGGTGTGGTTGTGGTGTGTCGTGTTGTGTGGTGTGGTATTATGTAAGTGTCGGTTTCGATGAAAGGAAAAAATAAAATGAGTTTTATGAATCTTAAAGCATTGTCTAATTCAATTGATTTTAACGTGAATAGTATTTATGATGTGTTTGTGTATTTCGTTGATATTGCGTCCGATTGCTTAATCGAAACTCGGTTTGTCGATTGCATTGACGCATACGGGCTTAGGGATGTACTTGACGATGGCGTGTTTTACGTTCCGGGCGCAGTCTGTTTAGGTTATCGTATTAATCGATGATTGAAAAAAAGAGGATTGAGTATGGTTTGCAAGCGTAATACTTGTGATTTCGTTAAAGGTTATAGGGTACGTGGTGAACAGCGTGTTAAGGCCGTTGTTATTAGTACGAAGTGGTTTAAATGTGATTCGTATGTGTCGGATTATGTGTTTGCGCATTGTCGTGATATGGTTGATTTGATGCGGCGGGGGTTGTGGCGGAGGTGAGGTGTGGTGATGGCCTATTAGCTCAGTGGTTAGAGCGGCATTCTTATAAAATGTGCGTGTCGGGTTCAATTCCCGGATAGGCCACGCGATTGTGGTATATTTGGTCATGGCATGTCATTCGATGTGTCATGACCTTTTTTTTGTGAGGTGTTTTGATGGATATTAGTTCGATTGTAACCGTTGTCGGAAGTGTAGGCTTCCCGATTGTCGCGTGCTGCGGAATGGCATGGTTTATCGCCACGACGTTCAGCGATTTTAATGATTTGATGACTAAGAACAATGTACTGACCGAAGAACTTATTGCATTGCTTAAGAATAATAAAGGGGATAATGATGATGCGAATGTGGCGTAGCGTGTTGGCGTGCGTATGCGCATTGTCCTTGTTTTTTGTGCCATCTGCAAGTGCGGACATGCGCGGTGTAGATGTGAGCAATTGGCAGTGTGATATTGATACGTACGCGCTTGACGCTGATTTCGTCGTGGCGGGTGCCACATGGGGTATCGGCGGTTTCAACAACATGTGTCTGACCAACGGTGTGAACCGGGCAGCGAACTATCAACTTGGGCGTGCAATGGACAGCGGTAAAAGCGTCGGCGTATATCATTACGCGATGGGGCATGACGCGAACGCGGAAGCTGACTTTTTCATAGACAACGTACGTGGATATGTTGGAAACGCTGTGCTTGTTTTGGACTGGGAGGCTCAGGATAATCCGCAGTTTGGTAATGGCGCGTGGGTTGAAACGTGGGTACGTCATGTGCATGACCGTACTCAGGTGTGGCCGATTGTCTATGTTCAGGCGTCCGCGTTGGGGCAGCTTACTTCGTTCGTGCGGGAGCATTGCGGCGTATGGGTTGCGCAGTATGCGTCGATGAACGTAACCGGCTATCAGGAAACGCCGTGGTTATATGGGGCGTATGGTGAAGCCATGCGTCAGTATACGTCGAACGGATATGTGCCGGGATATGCCGGACGATTGGACTTGAATTATTTCCGGGGCGAGCGATGGCAGTGGGACGCATACGCGCATGGCGACGGTGCGAATGTATCCGCGCCGGAAACGAACACCGGGGGCAATGTATCGCAGTCTGCTTGTGTGGTGGTTGCGTCGGGTGACACGTTATCCGGTATTGCCGCGCGTACTGGACTGTTGCCGTGGCAGTCGTGGCACGGGTATGGGTCGGGCAATCCGGCTGTGATTTATCCGGGTGAAACTGTGTGCTATGGCGGGGGTGCGCAGTCGAATGTGGCGCGCACGTATACGGTTGTATCGGGTGATAGTTTGTGGTCTGTATTCGGTTCAGATTGGGCGCGTGTCGCGTCGCTTAACGGTTTGTCTAATCCGAGTCTGATTTATCCGGGGCAGATTTTGCGTTATTAAGAATCAATATCAATAATCGGCGTGTCGCTTTTTGTACACGCCGATTTTTGTGCTATAAATATTTATGTCGCCAAAATGGTTGACAGAAAATAAAACAGATACAAAGGATAACAAACATGCGAAAGATACGTAAGGTAATCGCCGACAGCACCATAAACTATTATGACAGGGACGGTGTGGAACAGACATTTCACACTAACAGAAACGTTCGTAATGTTGAAATGGCCGTTAAAGTGCTTATGGACGTCGGTATCGTCAATATCTTGGTTGACGATATTACCGTAAACAAGAACACGTATGTTATGGACGTTGATACGTTCATTGAGCACGCGGAACGTGTCGCAACTGACGTAACCGGCACCGATACCGACAACGATACTGACAACGATAACGATAAAGATATTGAATTCTGAAAAGGAACTGAAAAGGAACTGAAATGAACGAGGAAAACGAACAGATGAACGACACCACCGCGAATGAAACCGCACAGAACACCGCTGACCCCTATCGTTACATTTGCACGATGGACAACAGCACGTTCGAGGGGAAACGCGCCATCGTCAACGCACGTAATAACGCATTGTCGCTGAACGAACGCGGCGCGGAACCATTGACGGTTATCGGCGTTTACATCGCGCCCGGCGTCCGTTCTCAGACCGGTCAGAAATGCGCAAACGTCTATCTTTTCGGAAAAGACGGCAACACGTATTTCAGTCAGTCACAGGGAATCTACCGTAGCGTATTGGACATCTACGACATGTTCCCCGATTTCAACGCACCGGACGGCATCACCGTTTCAGTCAAGCAGACCTCGCTGGGCGGTGGGCGTTCCACGAAATCGCTTGAAATCAAGTAGTTCGGAATGAAACAAAAGTGCCATACATGCTATGGCACTTTTTTTATAAGGCGGTGAACATGCCTAGAGTGCATAAACAAGCGGACATATTGACAGCGAAACGCAAGCGCGTACGTCGCGCTATAAACAGTCTGAAAAAAAGTATTACCGACACCATGCCCGAAAGTGAAGCGAGCGCACGCCGCGCTTACATCCAGCGACTTGAAACGCAGTTGAAAAACACGTATGTTGGCCGTGTCCGTAATAGCGGCATACGGAATGAACGGTATCAGCGTGCGAACGAAACCGCCGATAAACTCGTGCAACAGGTGAGCGAGGTACGCGGCGGTAAAGGGCGTGCGAGGGAGCGTGCGCGTTCGTTCAACATTTTCCGTGAGGAAATGCGCATGGCGTCCAAAGGAATGCCAAGCGCGTTAGGCGACCTTGGACGGGAAAAAGTCAAGGTGTTTTGGCGATACACACAAAACATATGGCAGAAATCGAACGTTCCGCCGAACAAACGATTAGAAACCGTCATGAAAGCGTATGACGCTGATTCGCTCAGTGAGCTTTTTGATACTATCATGCAACGAAACGAAAAGGTGTTGGAGTACGCCAAAAATATGAAAATGCATACAGGCGAATTAGAGGATTACACGGACGTTGACGGTGGTAGTCCGATTTGGCTTATTGCGGTCTCCCCCGATGTAGTACGATGATAAAGCGCAAGGAATTTAAGATTGCGGCGATATTCGACACCGAAACAACGAATATTGGCGAGGGTGCCGAAACACGTGCATATCCGATATTATACATTTTCAACGATTTGCGTAACACGCCACTGGAATCGTACACTCCCGACACGGACGATGTACGGTTTTACCGGCACACGTCCGAAGCGTTGACGTACATTGACAATCTTATCGACTATGGGCGCGCACACGATTATGTTCCGATAATCGCTGCTTATAACCTCATGTTCGATATGCATACTCTCATGCTGGAATTGGCGCAGTCGTATGCGATTGAGGTCAATGCGCAGACCGCCACAAGCGTGTACACGCTCGATTTGCGCGTAGGCGATAATGTGGTGTGCCGTTTTTGGGATACGTTTTATCTCGAAATGGGCGGACTGCGCGCGATGGGCGAAACATGCGGATTGCCGAAAGCGGTGGGCGATTGGGATTACTCACTTGTGCGTACGCCTGAAACGCCGTTGACGGAAGAGGAAAAATTTTACGCACGCCGCGATGTGCAAGTGATACCTCAATACTTGCAATGGTTGCTACGCGCTAATCATTGGCTCACGTCTGACATGCTGGGGAGCCGCGTGCTTACCAAGACGTCGCTTGTGCGGCAGATGGCACGTCGTGAAATCGGCGGGCGGCGCGTCACGTTGCAAGGTGGTAAGAAAATCACATTGCAACACGCTTTCGAGATGACGTGCAATCAGGAATTTCCGAAAGATTACAAATCTTATGCGTTGCGAAAAGCATGTTTCCGTGGCGGATTGACGTTTACGAGTGCTAAAACCGCTAGTGTTGTCGTGGATAACGTCGCGTCCTTAGATGTCACGTCAATGCATCACGCTTTCATTAATGGCCGACGTTTGCCGGTAAAATTTGCGTCAGCGCCTACGGATATTTTGCAAATCGCATGCGAACGCATTGTTAATACGTCGCTTGAAGATGTGTTGTTGAACTATGATGACCCGTTTCTTACAGGATTGCACGCGGCTGTGAGATTCATAAATCTCAGATTGCGCGAAAACACATGTTTCGACGATTGGGGAATTGCAATATGCCCACGTTCCAAGTTTGTGAAAACGCTGCAAGCGGACACCGATTACAGCAATAACGAACGCGTGAAGACACAGGAAAACAGTGTTAGGGCGCATGGTTACGTTGACAGTGCCGTTAATCCAACGTATGCTTTCGGAAAATTGTATTGCGCGGACGAATGCATATTACATGTCAATGAAATTGAATTGTGGAATGTGGCGCAAGTGTACGCATTTGACGAAATGCATGTATTATACGGTGAAGCAACCACTAAGACGATTGTTCCACCCGATTATGTGACCTTACAATCAAACATGCTTTTCGCACGAAAAACCGATGTGAAAAATCTGATTAAACGTTATCACGAGGGCACGGCGTACGCGGGTGAAATACCCGATTCGATACCGGAGGGAATCGCACGCGACGCTAAAGCGGGCACGTTGAGCATGAAATTTCTGCAATCATATTACGGCAGCACCGTTAAAGGGCAATTTAATGGAATCTATGGCACACAGGCACAAGACGTTATGAAAGCGGATTATCGCGTGACGGAAACCGGTGAACTTGAAGTCGATAAAACCACGGTGTGCACTCCCGAGAATTTCACTAAAAAACGCCCAAAAACACCACGCGTCCTATACACGTACGGAATGCGAATCGTAGCGGGCAGCAGAATGCACCTCTTGATAGCCATGATGCTGATATACCGTCATTTCGGCGCACGTGTGGCGGTCACGGGCGGCGATACCGATAGTCTGAAAATCAGTTGCGATGACGATGTGAGCGACGCGGAATTGCTGGACGCGCTCAAACCGCTGCATAACGCAATTGAAAACGCAATTAACCGCACCATGCGACGCGTCCGAAACACCGCGCCCGACATGGCGTCAACGCTAGACCATATCGGAAAATTCGAGGTTGAGGACTGTGGCGGTGTCACGCGTTACGCCGAACATATGGAATTGTGGAATAAAGCACGCGTCAGTTTGGACACGGGCGGGCGCGTACATGTCACTTGCGCCGGACTTCCGCGACCGGACGGTGTGTACACCATTGAAGATTTTATAGCCGATGTCATGCATGCGGGGCATGGTTTCGCGGAAACCGTACAAATGTCGCTTGGTTATGACGTATTGGTAGATTATGAGATTTGTCATACATTGCAACGAAATCGACCACATGTATGGGATAGATACGTCGGAACCGTCACCGATTATCGAGGCGCGACATATCATGTTGACGCACCCGAAGCGATAGCATTGTACCCGTCCGGCAGATGGCTAGGCGAATCGGACAAACAAGCTAACGGCGAGAATCTGACATATATCCGAAACACGTATAATAGGAATGCGGAAACAACGCCCCGCGAACTTATTATGCGGGACGGCAACCCTATGATTGTGAGTATTGATGGCGAAATATTATTATGACCGGCTTAGAACGCAGATATTGCCACGTAACGCTGACGTGAACCTTATAATAGGCGCACGCGGTCTTGGTAAAACGTACGGCGTACGTCGATATATGCTGGAAGATTATATTAAAAACAATATCTGTTTTGTTGAGGTCACACGGTACCGTGAAGAAAATAACGATGTGGCGGCAAAATATTTTGACAGGATAATAGAGGACAATATTTTTCCCGACTACGATTTTAGGGTACATAACAAGGTGGCTGAAATACGTCGTAATGGTGATAAAAAATGGCGGACATGTGGTTATTTCATCCCATTATCATTACAGCAGCAGAAGAAAAAAAGCACATATGTTAATGTACGTAACATTTGCATGGACGAAATTATCATAGACCCTGACGATATATACCACCATTATTTGCGCAACGAATATGAACAATTAGCCAATCTTGTAGATACCGTCACGCGCGAACGCGCCGACGATAACAAGCTACGTAAACCGCGAATCTTTTTATTAGGTAACGCGTGCGACGCATATAACCCATATTTTAAACATTATGGCGTTCCCTTAGAGCCTGACTTTGGTTTACAATGGCTTGACGGTAAAACATGTATTTTCGATTATGTTGAAGACGATAAATACGCTGAACAGAAAACGAAAAACACAGTTGCCGGGCGCATGATGAAAAATAACGATGACGTCACCGCTAAAAATAAATTCAAGCACCATGATATTGATTTTATTGAAAAGCCGCACAAACACGCTAAACTTACTTATGTCTTCCGTTGGTTGCGTCACGAGTATGGCGTTTATGTTGACTTACGTTGCGGATATGTTTTCATATCCGCAAAATATGACACGGGCACACATGTGCCATATTTCGCAATTACGACGGATGACAATAAACTTAATTATCTTACAGCGAGTGTCGCAAAAGACTTAATCAGAAATCTTACGTCATATTATGGATTAGGGTATCTGCGCTATGACACGGTGATAACGCAACACGCTGTAATTGCAATGCTCAGAAATTTCGGTGTAAAATAATCACGGCATACGCAAGGTGCCGTAGCGAGGGGCGATAAAACATTATCATTGATAACCACGGTTGACTCCGCCAATGATATGGCCGTGAGGGAAAAGCGCGCCGTCCATCGTTATGAATCATGTTGCAAGTATGCTATTCTTAAGTCGTGCCGGTTCGGTATTCGTTCGCCGGTACGACTTTTTCATATATGAAAGGAAAAATAATGGATGACGAAACCCCTGAGGAAAGGGACGCCGCCGAACGCGATGACCTTACGGAAAACGAAGCGCACCGCGCGGGCGAGTTCGATGACTTGCGCGACATGCTGCGCGACGTGCTTGACAAGGTAAGTGCGCTAAGCGACCGCACGGACGCAATCAGCGAACGAATCGACGGCATATACGACAACTTCACCGATTCAGTCGCGCAAATGGTTGAAAACGGCGCGACCGTCAAGGAAAACGACGATGACGCGGCGGAAGCAATCGCACAAGCCGCGGCGGAGGACTTGGAAAATCTCGATTACACGCTCTGAAGGGAGAATGAACCATGGCGATAGATAACGCAACCATTTTGGATAAAGTGCGTCTTAAGAACACTGACGATTATCAACAGCGCGTGCCCAGCGCGACACAAACCGGTGTGGCGAACACCGCGCGGTATTTGTTCGACCCGATGAATCGGCAGTATCTCAACGACTGTGTTTGGAGCATGGTCAATCGTATCGGACTCACCGTAATGGCACAGAACGCGCCGTTTGAAAACCCGTTTTCGGTTTTCAAAAAGGAAAATCTGTATTGGGGCAGCACCGTACAGGAAATCGCAGTCAAGTGGATTAAGGCGCACGGGTACAAGGACGATGCGGAAGATCTTTTGAAGATGCATCGACCCGAAGCGGCGGTGTGGTTCTATGAAATGAACCGCAAGGACCAATACCCAATTTCATGGACCGACGACGAATTGCGGCAGGCGTTCGTTGATGATTTCGGTCTGAATCGTTTCATTGCGCAGATTATGGAAACGCCACGCAACAGTGACAATTACGATGAAATGAATATCATGCTTGCGCTGATTCGTCATTACGAGCAGAATCTTGGTTTCTACAAGGTGCATCTTGACGCGGTGCCAAGCGATGAAACGACTGCTAAGACGTTGCTTAAGGCATTGCGTGCGACCGCGGGACGTATGCAGTTTCCGTCAACGCAGTACAACGCGTTGAACGTTACCGATATTCCGGCGTATGCTAATCCGCAGCAAATGGTGTTGCTGATTGAACCGGAATATCTCGCATCGCTCGATGTTGACGCGTTGTCGGCTGTGTTCCAGTTGGATAAGGCCGACGTGCCGTATCGTATCATTCAGGTGCCAAGTCTTGGCATTCCGGGCGCGGTGGCATTGCTTGTTTCAACTGATTGGTATCAGGTTCGCGATACGCTGTACGGCACTACTCAGTTCTATAATCCGCAAACACTTTCCAACACGCTGTATCTCAACCACTGGGGCATTTATGGCGTGTCGCCTTTTACGCCGTGCGCCTTGTTCACCACCGATGCGGGCACTTCCATCAAGGTTGTGACTCAGACCGTGACCGGGTTCACGCTGACCCCGACCACGGGAAACGTCAAGGCGGGCGACCTTATGCAGCTCACACCGAAGCTCACCGCCACCGTCAACCCGACGGGCACCGCCGTTCAGGTTGCGCCGAACGCGGCGACGTACGAGGTTGCGGCGAATCATGCCGCAAGCGGCGATGAGTCGCACGGCGCGGCGTTCGACCTCAACGTCAATACGTTCGTGGATGATCAAGCGCGCTTGCACGTGCAACGTGATGGCCTTGTGGCCGGTGACGTCATTACCGTGACGGGTACCGCCACGTATGTCAATCCGAACGGCGAGACTACGGAACATTCCGCGACATGCACGTTCACCGTCGAATAGTCTGAATCGACTATGGTATAAAATGAGTGGTGCTTCATGTGAAGCGCCACTCATTTTTTCGTATATGAAAGGATGCGATATGAACTTTCCACATCTGCAAAATGCAACGGCGTTCCCCGATACGGATACGCGCGTATACGGTCAGTACCGCAACGTTTTCGATTACAATGTTTGGACGCCAAACACGGTAATCAAGTTATGTCGCGTGAAATGGTACGATGATTACCACGACGTCGTGAAATTCCCCGATGACATCACAAGAAACGAATGGTTTGACAACCTAGACGGCGAAACCGTCAAGTTGACAACGAACATGTATATCGCACGCGCCGACGCGGACGGCATAAAATTGCCGGTACCTTACATGACGGCGCAACAGTATAATTACATTGTCGTTGACTTTTCGCATGACATTATCAATACGCCATATCAAAAAGCCGACGTGCAGACACGCTATCATTTTTTCATCACTTCCGTACGCGCGGAAGCGCCGAACACGACAACATGCACGCTTATGCGCGACGTATGGACGGACTATATCAACAGCACCACAATCAACGGAATGGTGTTGACACGCGGACACGCGCCGTTAACGGAAATGACACCGCAAGAACTGCTAAAAAACCCGCGCGCGAATTGTCGTGATTTCACGCTACCCGACGTTGACTATGGCAACGCCGCATCGAATATCAGAAAAAGCACACCGGTTAATCTGCAAAACGGCACAAGATACATCTGTGTGGCCGCAACGTTTTCACCTGAACAATTGCAAACCATGAGCGGCATGCGCGGTACGAACATCACGGACAGCGACCCGACATACAGTAACGCCGATGGCACGGTAACGAATTTCTCGTGGGGTGCCGGAAACGTTTCCACGTCAAACGTCACCGGCGCGGGCACATCATACAATTCAATCGATAATCTTACCCCAAGCGACGTAAGCATGTATGCGCTCGAATCGTCCAAAATATCGGGCGAATATTTCGACACGCTTTTCGCATATTATCCACATATCATGTCGCAAATTACAGCGGTTTTCGTCGCCACCGCAAACATGATGCGACTTGGTAACGCTATCAATGTGAACGGCGTCGAATGGCATACAGTCAGCGGCGCACGTACAAAACTATCCGATATTGATTTGACTATCGACGATTTCGGCTACGCTGGCGAATACGCGCAAATAACACGACTCTATCTTGCACCCTACGCGCACTTAGAGGTTTCCGACAATATCGGCAACAAAACCCGTGTTGAAATCGCTGACTGCGGGCGACTATCGGTACAGACAGTCACGTCTTTAAGCTATCCGATATTGCGACAAATCGCATGGCTTGACGGAATAGGAAGCGACGGTGACACGTCAATTAGCATTAACGCCATCAATGGGGCTAACATTACCGGCAACGTGCCGAACGCGGACGTACTCAAAACACTCATATCGCACGACATACCAACATACGCGCTGCAACGTCGCGCAATCGATGCGCGCCGCGCCGACGCATACAATCAAAATATCGCACAAGCACGCGAAAACGCCATACTCGCATACGAAAACGGCGCGCGTACGAACAACGTCAGCCGTGACAACACCGCGCGCACAGGACAAACAAGCGTAGCGAACACCGCGACCGCAAACGGATTGCGCAACACGACAACAGCTAATGCAAATCAAGCCGCAACAGACATAACAGCGCGCGGAAACACTAAACTAGATAATGAACAGAAATATCAAAATGCAAAAATAAACGCCGATTTATCAGAAGACTTGGCAGTCGCAACCGCGTCATATGTCACCGGGCAAGAACAAGCCGCAATGACCAACGTCACTTCAACTCTTGGTAGTCTCGCCACAAGCGCAATATCGGTCGGCGCGGGTTTAGCAGCAAGCGCAGCAACAGGCGGGGCCGCGCTCCCGGCTGTAATTGGCGCGGCGGCGGGGCTTAGTTCCGGTGTGATAGGTGTCGGCACGTCAAGTTATAACGCGGCGATTGCGTTGACCAATAACCAACTTGTGTACACCGCGTCAAGCGATGCGGCGTCCAAAAAAGCAGCCAACGCGTTGGAATGCAACGCGGGACTTATTGCACAGGCAAAAAGTTACGCCACGGATAGCACGAAACGTTCCAATCAGCTCAACACCGATAACACTAATGCGTCTAACGCGGCCAATGCAACAATAACGGACGCAAGCGTCAACACCGCGAACGCGAACGCGTCGGCGTCACGCAATCAGAGTGTGAACAACGCGAAACGTGTCCTGGTAAACACGCGTTCCAACGTTAACGCCGCATGGCGCGACTTACTCAACCACGCCGCGCAACCGGTGGGGGCGTATGGCGGCGACAACTTCGGACAGGCCACGGGGCTTGACACCATGACCGTGAAAATCGTAACAGAAGACAACGGCGCAATCGCGGCGGCGGGCGACTACATGCTGCGCTATGGCATCGCAAGCAACAAACTCTACAATCGACCGTTGTTGACGCCATGCAAGCATTTCACGTATTGGCAGGCCGCCGACATATGGATGCTATGCCCGCTTGCGCAAAACGAACAATTGCAGACAATCAGGGATATTTTCAGCTCCGGTGTTACAATATGGAACAGACCCGAGGAAGTCGGCGGCGACTTCGTACACGACAATATATAAGGTGGGAAAACATGGGACGTAAACGCACACATAAAAAGCCATTGACCCGTGCGGAAATGGGTGAACGCGGCGCACCGATGTGGCAGCAATCCGAATCGCTCAATTCGCAAGCGTATTCAATGGCGTATTCTCAAATGCTGAATATCGCGCTATCTCGTTTCAAGTGGTTGAATCTGCCGAAAACTTGCGACGCATGGTTTCTCGAATACAATCTATTGTATTTCGGTTACGCCACAATTGCATTTCCGCATAGCAAACCGGGCGTGTTTTTCAGCACGCAAGCGGTGACCACCTCAAATTTCAACGTTTATTACAAACCGAAGAAATGGGATAGTTACGGTATTAACGGTTGGCGTTTTCCGGTGAACAATTCCAATGGTGTTTTCATCTACGCCAACCGCGCCCGTACGCCACTCATTCCGACTATTGAATTTTTCGCGCATGAAATTGAAGATTTGTACATGACGCGGCGGCAAAATCGTTTCAATCAGAAAACACCGTTCATTCTTGAGGTTCCAGCCGGACAGCAGACGGCGGGTATCAACGTTATCAAGCAAATCTCAGGCGGTGAAATGGCTATCATGGCGACACCGGGTTTCACCGATTCCATGAAAGCAAACGTGCTGAAAACCAACGTCGAATATATCGGCATGGAATTGCAGACCGACATACAGAACACTTGGAACGCGTTCTATCAAGCACTGGGCATTAAAAATCTCCCTTTTAAAATGGAACGGCAGACCGCCGACGAAATCAACGATTACGGCGAACCGACTGACCTACGCGCACTATCCGAGCTTGAGGAACGGCGTGCCGCGTGCGAAATTCTCAACACAAGATTCGGAAAATACCTCAAGGAACCGATACAGGTTGTATGGAACGAAGACAATGTTTCCCGCAACTACGCTTACTTGACAGACGTTGAAAGAATGAACGACGATGACAATGCAGAATGACATAAACCATTATCAGCCGTGCGAATCGTACGACGATTTTCATGGCGTAATGATATACACTTTTGGCGAATTGCTCGACGTACCGGGCGGTGTTGACTGGAATAATGCCGCATGGTCATGGCGGGACATTGCCTATGATGACACGCAATACACACGTTGCTGCAAGAAAATCGAGAATCGTTTCTATGACAGAGAGTTAGGCGTTATGCCACCGTCAAGATGGCGACGGCACTTTCTACGCCTTATCCAAGAAATCATGCCGACGCTGCGCCCGCTTTATGCGCTTGTAAGCAATAATCCTGATATAATTCTCAGTGACAGCGACATATGGCATAAAATGCGAACAGTCTACAGTGATTTCCCCGCGACACAATTGGCTGAAAACCAAGACTATGCAAGCAACGCGACCGATAATCAATCCGAGACAATCGCAAACGGTGATTTTATGGACAAAGTCAATCGCATAAGAAACGGCGATTACGTCGATATAGACGTGATGCTGCTCGAACACCTTGAAACATGTTTTAGCCCATTATGGACGATAAACATAAACAATTACTGAAAGGATAATGCACATGTTTCCACTGCTACCGTTTTTCTCGGTATGGCCGTACACGCCCGCCATACCCGCGTTCTATTGGAATGCTAAAAGTCAAGAGGAAATAATAAAACACATCGCGTGCGAAATCGACCACATAACGGCATATCTTGACGAAATCGTAACCGACATAAACAAAACATTGAACGACTACGATACAAGAATAAAAAACATTGAAGCGCACATAAACGATTACGCGCTAGCCATCGCGCAAATCCAAGAACAAATCGAACACATAGGAAACACACAACTGATATGGAACGTCACAAAAGGCGAATACACCGATAGTAAAACCGCATTACGTGACCTCTATCGCGAATTGTCCGTTTACGGTGCGCGAATCAGTCAAATCGCTGACATTGATATAGACAAATTGTCCGAACACCGTACCGACGAAACGCCCGCAGTCGGCAACCTCACCATATTCAACGACAACACGCCCCGTGTTACCGATACGAAAACCGGCAAACCTTACCCGTCGTTATAAGCACGAAAGGATAAAATTATGGCGGAAACTCTAAACTATAAGCTTGAAAAATATGACGCGGGCAGTTCTGCTAATCTCTTAGACCAATATAATTCGTCAATGGATAAAGTTGATGCAGCGCTTAAACAAATCAACGATAAAGCCGAGCAAGCCGGACAGGAAAACGCGTTACCCGACGGCCTTGAAGCGTTCTGCACAGCTTTAGGAATTTCCAGTAGCAACGCGGCAACCCTAGGCGCAACGTTAAATCATATTCTGAATAAAATCGGAACCGAAGCGTTTACCGTTACCGACCTTGCAAACGCAAAGAAAACCGCCGAGGGTTTCATTATCCCCGGTAACGTCGCATAACAGAAAGGGTATACTATGGCTACAGAAACACCGTTTTATCATCTGCCATTGTATGAAACAGGCGACCTAGCGGACTTGCGCGACGGGTACAACGCGGCAATGCGGATTATCGACCGTACCATACATCAAATGCAAGTGCAAGCGGAAATTAATCACCCTCAAACGATACGAAAGGAAACCACAAAATGACAGACTATACAACCAATTTCAATCTTGAAAAATATACAACCGGTGACGCGGCAAACCTCAACGACCAATATAACGCGTCAATGGATATTATCGACACCAATCTATACAAAGTAAACACTAACGCTAGTAATGCGTTAAACACTGCAAATCAAGCCATAACGCAAATACAAACCACAAACGACAATCTAGCGGCATTAGGCGTAACCGACGAAACCACCGCCACCACGCTTAAAAACAAGATTGACAAAACAGCGTCGAATCTTGCTGTTACAACCGAAAAGGCAAACAACGCAGAAAGCAACTTAAACGCGCTAGGCATAACCGACACTGTTACCGCTGAAACAACTAAAACACGTTGGGACACGGGAGCCGAGCAAGCCGAAATCAATAAAAACAGTATATCCGCGCTCAACATTAAAACAAACCAAAACGCGCGAATCATTACGCAAGCAATCGGTTACAATGATAATATTGTCGTAATCGGAGACAGCTGGGTAGACGGATACTATAGTCGTGCAAAACACTTAGCTGATTCGCCGGCAAACGCCATTTATGACATACTAAAGCCAACCACGAAACAAACACTAGGAACAAGCGCGGGCGGTTTCTACGCGACCGGTGATGACGGTACATTCCTCGACCGATGGAACGCCGTGACCGATAAACAACATGTCAATAGGGTTATCATCATTGGCGGGCAAAATGATGCGAATGTAATGCTAAATAACAAAGTGTCATTAGCATCCATCGATAACAGCATAAACACATTACTAAACACAATACACACCGAAGCACCAAACGCAATAATTGATATATTCCCAATGTGTCTCGCAATAGGCGAATCAATGAACCGACAAAACGCAAAGTGGACCGTGGCACCGGATTATCGGCAACAGGTTTACAACCTTTTCGCCACAAAACGCGACATTCCAAACGTTGTTATACATGATGGCGCATATCGCGCGGGCGTATGGGCAAGTCGCGCAGCAGATGGCGGTGACGATAACGACGGCGCGCACCTATCAAAAGACGGATACAACGCAGTAGGCCACGCTATGGGTAGCTGTATACTACACGGCACAACATTTTTCCCAACACAAAGCGGTTTCCCTAACGACTCACAAATTAACGGCACATGGAATAATATATCAATTTTTGAAACCAACGGAATACTATCAATCCAATACAATGCAAAAACAAACGGCCCACAAAAAAATGGCGATAGAATATTCAAAATCGCCAAACAATTCAGCGTAGGCGCATCAATATTCTACAAAGACTACAGCGACAAATATTTCGTCTCAATCGACCACAACACATTAGCACTGCAAGGTGTAAACAACATAGTCGCCGGTGACATAATCGCCGGTGGCATACGACTACTAGCGGGCTTCTAACACAAAAAAACCGGTTGGCATTATCGCCAACCGGTTTTATATTTATATCAATCATCACCGTTATCAACCGAAATAACATACTTACGACATGGCCGCCCCTTACGACTTAATCCCCTTGTAACCTCAACATAGTCATAGTCATTGCTAAGTGTCCATTCAACAACTGACGCAAGCGCAGATTCAAACGTAATAACACAATCATCAAAACAACCATTATCACGGACAGTAGTTGTTATCACATCTTCAATGCAGACTTTATACCAAGTATCAACTTCAAGTTCGATAACATAAGCATTAAAATTAATCATTTTATTTTTCCTTTTCATCGAAACCGACACTTACATAATACCACACCACACAACA
>OBXW01000710.1_pt1 | contig 16573 bp, 12 predicted proteins | sample 1495431 | NCBI WGS metagenome assembly OBXW01 (sample SAMEA2580166, study PRJEB22360) | human gut metagenome | biome: human gut; feature: human-associated habitat; material: faeces | place: Denmark | collected 2008/2010 | reverse complement strand
TGGTGAGCTCGTTTGCCAGTCGCTTCGTACCGAAGGTTTCCACACCGCTGGTCCAGATTGTGCTGGGCGTGCTGGTTACGTATCTGCCGTTTTTCCCGGATGCAACGCTCGACCCGGAACTGTTCATGGTGCTGTTTATCGCGCCGCTGCTGTATCTGGAAGCGCACGAAATCGATAAGTCGGCGTTGCTGAAAACGCTGGATCTGAGCCTATCGCTGGCTATCGGACTGGCTATCGTCACGATGGCGGCGGTCGGATTCACTTTGCATGCCGTCTGGCCGTCCATCACCTTAGCCTCAGCCTTAGCACTCGGCGCGGCACTCGGCCCGACCGATGCGGTGGCCGTCAGCTCCCTAGGTAAAGAAGCCTCGCTGACGCAGCGTCAGCGCAGCGTGCTGAAAGGCGAATCACTCTTCAATGACGCTTCCGGCATCGTCGGCTTCCAGTTCGCTCTGGCCGCCGCCTTCACTGGCGAATTCGCCGTGGGGCAGGCCGCCGGCGAATTCGTGATCTCCTTCTTTGGCGGCACCTTATTTGGCCTGGTGATAGCAGCAGCGGCCAACTGGCTATTCGAGACCGTGCGATCCCTCGGTTGGGAAACCACCACCACACGTATTCTGATGGAACTGTTCCTGCCCTTCCTGCTGTATTTGGGCGCGGAGGAATTCAATGTGTCCGGCATTCTGTCGGTGGTGGCCGCTGGCCTGTTCATCCGATTCGACCGCACCGGCGTGGGGCCGAATGTGGCACGCACGAATATCGTTTCCACTTCAGTATGGGGTGTGCTGAGTTTCTCGCTCAACGGTGCGGTGTTCATTCTTCTGGGCATGCAGCTGCCGCGCGCCATGAGGGCCAGCTGGTCTGACCCGTATATCAGCAATACCGTGCTGATCGGCATTATTCTGCTGGTCACTCTGGTGGTAATCGCGCTTCGATTCTTCTGGATTGCGGCCATGCTGCGCGTTGCGCGAGATACAATCACCGGCCAGCGCCGCAAAATGACACCCGAACGCTGGCGCTCGGCCGCAGTGATGACCTTTGGCGGCCCCAAGGGAACCATCACGCTGTCATTGATGTTTACCATCCCGTATTACATTGCCGGCGGTGCGCCGTTCCCGATGCGTGACGAGCTGATTTTCATTGCGTCAGGCGTGATTATCGTGACCTTGCTGCTGGCCAACTTCCTGTTACCGCTATTGGCCCCGAACCGTGGCAAGGATCCCAGCGCGGAAATAATTCCGGTGACCATCGATGTGTTACGCGCCACGGTGGAGGAATTGACCGGACGCATCACGCCAGAGAATCGTCGTGCGATTCTGATGGTAATCGACCAGTACACCAAGCGCATCGGGCGATTGCAGCAGCGCATCGGCGATACCGATCCCCAGGGATTCGAGCAATTGCAGATCGAAGCGCTGCATTGGGAAAAGGAATTCGTGCGCGACCGGCTTGCCGACACCAAAGCACATCCGGCGGCGGATACGGCCACGCAAGAGCTGAACGTCGAAGCCTGCGAGCGCATGCTTGACCAGATTATGAATACGCTGCGTCACACTTCCACTGATCCGACTTCGGGGCATGCGGTATCGCAGATTCGCGGTCGCGTACGCATGTTCCAGCGGCAGATGAGCAATTACGCCAAACGCACGGTGTCCAAGATTCGCCACACCACACCATTGGTGAGCGAGGACCAGATTTTCGCGCGCACCCGCGAACTGCAGGTCGAGGCGATTCATCATGTTATCGGTCGGCTTATTGACGAGATGGGCCAGGATACGTACAACACCGAGCATTGTTCGGCACTGTTGCTGGATTATCGTCGTGCCGAGGCTTCATTGCAGGCACGTCCGACCATGAGCGGCACTACGGAAACCATCACGCAGGTCGAGGACGTAAAGCGCGAGAGCTACGGTATCGAACTCGGTATGATTCAGGACATGTACGAAGCCGGCGACATCAACCGAGCCCAAGCCCGCTCCCTGAGGCGCAACATCTACGTTATGCAGGTCGATGCCGATTCCGGCATCTAGTTTCCTTGGCTCCCTTCTCTGAGGGGAGCCAAGTTGGGGATTGCTATTTCCGTATGATTCTCTTCAGTATGTGCAGTAGTGCTTGCAGTGCTCACTTCGCTCATGGGAGAACAGTCTATGACCGCGCCGGCCACAAGCGCCCTCGATGTCCGATTGCTGTGACGGCCGCGCCAATTCCAGTGATGGCGGCTGACTACAGCACGCCAGAGGTAATGTCGTTGTCGAGCAGCCACTGGCGCAAATCGGCGAACTCCTCAAGACTCACATTGTGATCCAGACCGTGGTAGCTCTTGGTTTTCAGCCACGTATGCTCTTCCAACCAAGCGGCGGTGGCGAACAGTTCGTATTTCGGGATTACGCCATCGTTCTTGCCGTACGTATAGAACACGGGGATATCGTAATCGGCCAGGCGAGAGTCGGCGGGGGCCGTGCCGGGCACCTGACCGGGTGTGTTGAAGCCGGACAGGGAGACGACGGCCCGGTACCGCTCGGGATTGATACGCAACAAATGCACGGCGACCAGCCCACCTTGCGAAAACCCAAGCGGCACCACGTCACGGTCGGCGGGAATGTTGTCGGCCACCCATCGGTCGACTGCTGTGGCGGCGGCATACGCGTCGTAGTCACGATCATCGCCGATAGGCAGGGCATCGTGAAACCACGCGTAGTTGCCGGGGTCGGGACTGCCTTCACGGGCCGGCGCGAGTGTCAGCGGCCCGCGCAGTGCCACGAAGTCGTTATATGGAGCGATGAGGCGCATGATGTCCGCCATGTCTTCTTCGCTGGATCCCCATCCATGCAGGCACAGGAACAGCGGATGCGTGGCATGCTGGTCGAAGCCGCCGCGCGAGGTGACGCTGTGTTCCACGGTGAGTGGCTCGCCAAAACGTCCGGGCACAGTGGTGGATTCGCGGCCGATCAGAGGCTGGCTGGCATTCGCTTCTTTGCTCATACCATTCCAATATAGAGGTCTTGCGCGCTGTGCGGAAAACGATGGACCATGATTTCAATCACATTGGGTAATCCGCGCCGAATCGCCTTGGGACTTTTCAAGGGATACCGGCAATCTGTCAGGCGTTACCGCTGTCTGCGGTATCTGCGGCTGCGGTGATTGTCTCAAGTTCGCCGCCCCACTGCTGCTGCAGTGCGGTCATCTTGCTGGCCTCGCCGAACACCATCCAGCGTTTGCCGTTCAGCAATCGCCAATCACCTTTCGTTTGCTCATTATCAGCGTATTGGCTCAGCAGTTCGGAAATCTTGCTTTCGATAGGTGCCCGGCTGATGGCTGCGGACGATTCCGATTCAAAGGATACGAAGGCCACTCTCGGATCAGTGCACATCTGTACGGTGGTGATGCCCGGCAAACCGCCCGTATCAAGCCCCTGCCATCCTTCTTTGCACGCGCCGGCAGCTTGTTCGATGCCTTGCTCCATCTGTGCGGTATCTTCGACGGGTGCCTTGTCGTTCGACTGCTGAATCAGTCCTTCCGGGAACAATACGCCCACGGCCACGCCGATAACCAAGCAAACTATGGCGCACACCAGTGCGATGATGCCGCCCGCGCCCACTCCCCCGTGAGTGGCGTACCGAGGCATGGTGACTCGCGCAGCGATGACCAGAATCAGGGTGATGCCGATAAGCACCGCCGCCGTCAACGCAATGTATCGTCCTGGCACTGCCGTCATAAAGGAAATGGCGTAAGGCGCGATCTCATGAACCGCCGAGGTGGCCGATACCACGACGGCTAGCAGTCCGCTGACAACGGCAAGTCTGCGGCACAATATCGACGTTGGGCTGCTGGCTTTTGTAGCGGCGAATCGCCGGCCGGCATCCCGTCTGGATGGGCGTCGATTCTGTGCACGACGTGAGCTGCGCGAATCGTCATACTGACCATCGCCGAAGAAATCGTAGTCCTCATCGTTGCGGGCCATCGGTGCCCCCTTCCTGCCGATTACACAGCTAGTGTACCGCTATGGCTTGGGAATGGCGGTCATTCGGGGGAATGATTCAGGGCACAAAAAGAACCCCGGCGGTTGCCCGCCGGGGAGAGAAAGGAGAGAGAAGAAGAAAGGGGGTTCAATTGTCGGGAACTGCTGCGGCTCCTGATCAGCTTTCCGCTGACATCTTTTATATAACCACTGCTTTCTGGGTCTACCTCTAAGTTTCTCTGAGAAAAACCTGAGAATACTTGCGATTGATGGACCGCGGAAGCGTGAGGAGCCTCTCACGTTTCCGCCCAAGGCGCTAGACTTGAAGGCAGTATTTATTTGCCCAAGGAGTTTTTCACATGCTGCTGTCCGACCGCGACATTCTCGCCGCACAGTCCGCAGGTCATATCTCACTTGATCCGTGGACCCCCGAAATGGTGCAGCCCGCTTCCATCGACGTGCGATTGGATCGGTACTTCCGTTTGTTCAATAACCACGCCTACACCTATGTCGATCCGGCGGAAAACCAAGGCGCGCTCACCGAACAGTTCGAGGTGGCTCCCGACGAACCGTGGATTTTGCACCCCGGCGAGTTCGCACTGGGTTCCACGTGGGAATACGTCAAGTTGGACCCGTCCATTGCTGCCCGTCTGGAAGGCAAGAGCTCACTGGGCCGATTGGGGATTCTCACCCATTCGACTGCGGGCTTCATTGACCCCGGTTTCGAGGGGCATATTACGCTTGAGCTGTCTAATGTGTCGACGTTGCCGGTCAAACTATGGCCTGGCATGAAAATCGGCCAGATGTGCTTCTTCCAGCTGAGCTCGCCCGCTGAGCACCCTTATGGCTCCAAGGGCACCGGCTCGCATTATCAGGGCCAGCGGGGTCCGACGCCGAGCCGTTCCTACGAGAATTTCTACCGCGCGCACATCGACGACTGAGCGTTGCGACGTACCATTCGGCCGGCGGATGCCGGCCATTTGCTTAATCCCAAGGAGATGTCATGACCAACAGTGATGGCGGGTTCCAGTTCGACTTCCAGCAGCCCGAAAAGCCGGTCAGGCCAACGGTTCCTCCGATTCCCGGGCAAGAGACAGCAGCATATAGCACAGAACCCACGGCACAAGCCACACCGGCTCTGCAGTTCCCGCAGTCTGTGCAGTCTGCGCAGCCCACACAGCCCACACAGCCCACACAGTTTGTGCAGCCCGCGCAAGTAGCGTATGCCTCACAACCCACGCAAGCTGTGCCGACCGTACAAGCCGCTCAGCCGACGCAGCCCATCGATCCGGCCATGACGCAACCGTTCTCGCCGCAATTCCTGGCTGCGGTTGCCGCACAAGCACCACAGCCGGCGGCAGCCACGCAGCCAGTAGTATCCGAAACACCAATCGCCGCTGCGCCCGGCCAGCAGCAATACGTTTGGGATCAGACGACGCAAAGCTTCCGCCCGGTGGAACCGACAGCGCCGGTGACGCCAGCAGCGGCACCGGCGACATCGCCTGTTTCGGTAGCTTCAAACGCCGCGACACAGGCGTTCCACCCCAATCAGGCCGAGCAGCCTGCGGTAGATGCCGAGGCAACACAAGCGTTCCAGCCTGATCAGGTCATGGCAACACAGCCTTTCGAAGCTCAGGCCATGCCGAATGCCGAAACCGCGGCCGCACAGGCATACGGCGCATCATCCACCGTATCCGGTGAGACCGTTGCCATGCCGGCAACGCAAGTAGCGTCTGCCGATGATGCTGCAGCCACACCGGGGTTCCAACCGGCCGCCCTGGCCACAGGCTCAGCCTGCTGTGATGCCTCCCTCCATTCCGTTGGATCAGGTCTCCGATGAGGACGATTCCGATGGCGCCGAGCCTCGTCACGGCGGTAGCGGCAAAAAGAACACCAGCAAGATCGTCGGCATTGCCGTAGCAGTAGTCGCCGTGATAGCGCTGGTTGTCGCCGGCCTGCTCTGGTGGCATTCCAACAGCAGCAAGGCGAGCCAAGCCGTGGCATTGGCCGAGTGCAAGGTAGCGGCCAAGCAGTACACGAATGCTCAGAAGAAGCTCACCACCGCCATATCCAATGGCCAAACCAGCGCGCAAACATCCACCAGCGATGTGGCCGATGCCAATACGCTCACCACGCTAAATCAGGCGTTGCAAGACGCCGGCAATCCGGCTGACACCGCCAAGTGCGATTCCAGCCTCAACGCCACTGAGTTGAAGTCTCACACTAAAGAGCTGCAGAATGATGCCAGCGACATGGCTGACAAGACGGATGCCATCAACAACGCGATCAAGGCCGTTAATACTTCAAAGGCGACGGCCGATACCAACACACTGAAATCGAACCTGAGCTCGGCTATTTCGCAGGCGCAGGGCACGCTGGATAATTCCGCGGGCAGTGTGGCCGATGAAAACACCCGCACCGCGCTGCAAAACGCCATCACCGAGGCCAATACGGTGATGAACGGGACCAGTCCGTCCGAATCCGACGTCAATAATGCGATTTCTAAACTGCAGAAGGCCGAGTCCGACGTCACCGCCTCGATGCAGGCCAAGCAGCAGGCAGATGCCGCCAAGCAAGCTCAGGAAGAGGCTCAGCAGAAGGCTGACCAAGAGGCACAGCAGAAGTCTCAAGACGAGTCCAACAATAGCGACAACAATAACGGCGGCGACAACTCCACCTCTACTGACGGCACTGACGGCAGCAACAACTGAGGTCTGCAGCGTTCTCCTGTTTCCCATGGGGCGGTAACTCCCCATGGGGCGGTTAGCATATTTTCCTTTTTCGCGGAATAATGCCGTTTTCAGCGACCGCCCCATGGGATAGTTACCGCCCCATGAGGAGCCGTTTGGATATAGCAGTGGGCCGGGCTCTGAATACCAGAGCCCGGCCCACTGCTATATGCCCACAATCAGGGCTATTGCGATGGCTTAACGCTTGGCCATCGCGCGTAGCACAATCTTGCGCAGTTCGGAGGCAATCAGCACGATTGCGGCCAGGCAGATGCATTCCACCCAAGCCATCGGGCTCAATGCCACGGTGCCGAACGGACCGTTGAGGAACGGCACGTAAATCACCACGAGCTGCAGCGCCACGGACAAACCAATCGCACCCCATAGCCACTTGTTGGAGAACAGACCCACGAATGCGGACTGCAGATGCGAACGGGAGGACAGCGCGTTGAACAGCTGGGCAAACACCAGAATCGTGAAGCCCATCGTACGGGCCTCGGTCATCTGCGCTTCATGGCCGATGGCATCCACCGAGCGGTCGGTGAACAAGCCGCCGGACAGGTGCATGTCCATACCAATCAGCGTGACGATGGCCATGATGACGCCGATGTAGATGATGTCGCCCCACATGGAGGCGTCAATCACGCGGTCCGTCACCTTACGCGGTTTACGACCCATCACATCGTCGGTCTGCGGGTCCACGCCCATAGCCAACGCCGGCGCGGCATCGGTCAGCAGGTTGATCCACAGCAACTGTGTGGCGAGCAGCGGCACGGTGACGCCCACGGTTTCCGGCTGGCGGATGCCGAGGAAGCCAGCAAACACCACACCGAGGAACACGGTGAACACCTCACCCACATTGGAACTCAGCAGGTAGCGCAGGAACTTGCGGATGTTGTCGAAGATCACGCGACCCTCGCGTACGGCGGCCACAATGGTGGAGAAGTTGTCGTCCGCCAGAATCATCTTGGCGCTCTGCTTGGTCACTTCGGTGCCGGTGATGCCCATGGCCACGCCGATGTCCGCGGACTTGACTGCCGGGGCATCGTTCACACCGTCGCCGGTCATGGCCACGATGTTGCCTTGGCGCTGCAAGGATTCGACGATCTTGAGCTTGTGCTCGGGGGCCACGCGCGCGTACACGGACACTTCGGACGTGGCCTTGTCGAGCGCGGCCTCATCGGGCAGCTGGTCGAGCTGGTCGCCGGTCAGGGCCTTGCCATCCTTGGCGATGATGCCAAGGTCGGAGGCGATGCGGGCGGCGGTCAGCGGGTGGTCGCCGGTGATCATCACCGTGCGGATGCCGGCACGATGGGCCTCGGTCACGGAGTCGCGCACCTCAGTACGCGGCGGATCGATAATGCCGACCATGCCATTCCAGATGAGATCGGTTTCAATGGCTTCGGCCTGATCGGCGATGTCGGACACCTGGCCTGCAGCGTTGACGCTTACACCGGGCACATCAGCCAAAGAACCGGTTTCCAGCGGACGGCAGGCCTCGCCAAGCGTACGGTAGGCCTCGGAGGAGAGACGTTCGACGGTGGCGAGAATCGACTGGCGATCGCCTTCGGTGAGCTTACGGACCTGACCACCCACGCGGATGCGCGTGCAGTAGCTCAACAGCACGTCGGGCGCGCCCTTGGCGAACACGGTGAGCTTGTCTGAATCGGTGCTGTCCTTGGCGATGATGGACATGCGCTTGCGTTCGGAGGTGAACGGAATCTCGCCAACGCGCGTGTATCGCTTGATCTTGCGATCGGCCTTGACCTTGCGTGCGGCCACGATCAGCGAGACTTCGGTGGGGTCGCCCACAATCTCCCAACGGCCGTTCTCCTCGCGTAGTTCGCCGTCGTTCGCGAGCGTGCCGGCCACGAGCGTGGCGACGACTTCATCGGCCACAATCTGGGCCTGCTCGGATTCAGGACTGACGCCGCCGGTCATAACCATGCGGCCTTCCGGCGCGTAACCGGTGCCAGTGATCTGCACTTCGCCGGACGGGGTGACCACACGTTCCACGGTCATCTCGTTGCGGGTCAGCGTACCGGTCTTATCCGAGCAGATCACGGAAGCGGAGCCCAAGGTCTCCACCGAATGCAGTTTCTTGACGATGGCGTTGTGCGCGGCCATACGCTGCACACCAAGCGCCAGCACCACGGTCAGGATGGCGGCCAAGCCTTCCGGCACGGCGGCCACAGCCAGCGAGACAGCCAACAGCAAGGAATCAATCACGTCATGGACGTCGTTGAAGCCTTCCAGCACGGCGAGCGCCACCAGCACCACGACAGCGATGACGCACACCGCAATGCCGAGGATCTTGGAGACGTAATCCATCTCCTTTTGCAGCGGGGTTTTCTCATCTTCGGTGGCGGAGAGCATGTCGGCGATCTTGCCGACCTGCGTATTCATACCGGTGCCGGTCACGATTGCGCGGCCGGTGCCTTGCGTCACGGAAGTGCCGTTGAAGATCATGTTGGCGCGGTCGCCCAGCGCCTTGGCTTCGGTGAGTGTGTCCGGCTTCTTGCCAACCGGCACGGATTCGCCGGTCAGTGAAGCCTCGGCGATGCGCAGGCTGGCCGCGTTGACCAGTCGGCCATCAGCGGAGACCGAATCGCCTTCCGCAAGGACGATGATGTCGCCGGGGACCACGTCGGCGGTGTTGATGCGCATGACCTTGTCATCGCGCAGCACCGAGGTCTGCGGGGCCGTCATTTGTGCGAGCGCTTCGACGGCCGCCTCGGCCTTGGCTTCTTGCATATAGCCGAGCACAGCATTGACAATCAGGATCAAGATGATCACGATGGCGTCGAACGGCAGCACTTCGCCGCCTTCCGCGCCGGGCTGCGCATTGGCTTTTTCGATGAACCAAGCGATCACCGAGATAATAGTGGCCGCGATCAGCAGGTAGACCAGCGGATCTTGGAATTGGGCCAGGAATTTCTTCCATTTCGGTACGGGCGGGGCGCTGGCGAGCTCGTTCGGGCCGAATTTGGCCAGTCGGCGCTTGGCTTCTTCCTCGCTCAGGCCGTGGGATGGGTCGACGTTCAGGGCTTTGGCCACGTCGTCGGCGCTGGTCAGACTTGGATCAGTATCCCCCAATAGCGCTTCCTGTGCGCGCACCTCTTCCGATTCCACGACCCCGTTCGTTGCGGTCGTGGACACTGCGGATTGATCTTTGAGATCATCCATAATGTTCTCCTTGGTATTGCCGCGGAGTAGTCAGCCTTGCGGCCGCTGCCGGGTTTTCTCTCCCGGCTGGACGCACAGGACTGCGCGGTTATGGACACCGGCGCAACTGCTGCCGATGCATACGATTGCCATTATTCCATAACCGCGTGGCGCACTTGGCGCACAGCGTAATAGCGTTTTGCCTAGAACAGGCGACGCAACCAGGCCTCAGCCAAATCAGGCCAACACTGCACGCATTCGACGATGTGCGCATAGAAGCCGTTACCGGCAGTTTCCGCATTGGCCAAGGACAGGCCGTGGCTGCCTTCAGGGAACAGGTGCGCCTCAATGCTCACGCCGGCGGCCCGGCAGGCCTGGATGAGCATTAGCGTGTTCTCCACGGGCACGGCGTCGTCGGTCATGGTATGCCAGACGAAGACGGGTGGCGTTTTGGCATCGATGTGCTTTTCGATGGAGAACTTGTCCAGCAAAGCCTGATTGTGAGCTTGGTCCCCTAGCAGGCATTGGAAGCTGCCGCGATGGGCGTACTTGCCGGCGGTGATTACTGGGTACGAGAGCATCAGCGCGTTCGGGCGCACGGCGTCCGGGTCTATGCCGCCCTGTTCGCGGATGTCTTCGTCGCCGACCGAGGTGGCGAGGTTGGCGGCCAGATGCCCGCCTGCGGAAAAGCCGAGTACGGCCACTTGCGCGGGGTTTACATGCCACTGATCCACATTGGCGCGAATCAGGCGCATTGCCTCGGCAGCCTCCAGCAAAGCCACCGGATAGCGGCTGGGCTGCACCGAATAGCGCAGCACGAATACGGCGAAGCCTTTGGCCAGGAATTGCAGGGCCACTGGCTCGGCTTCGCGGTCAGAAGTCATGGCGTAGCCGCCGCCAGGCAAAATCAGGATGGCCGGGCGTATACGGTCCGGTTCCATCTCCTCGCTGTTGTCGGCCACATAGCCAAAGAATCGCGCCTCGCTGCCATCAATGCCAACGATGGTTTGTTGAATGTATTGCATGCCATACATCATACGCGCAGAGAATAGTTCTCGATAAGAACCACTCGCCATATGCGGTCTTGCCCGTATCTCCAAACCGAATAACGCTTACAGCGAATCGTGAAGACTGCGGGCCATGGCGCGGTCGCGCGAGCCTTTGGTGAGCTTGAGACCGAGGGTCACGGCAATCAACACAACAGTGCAGGCGATCCACAGCGTTCGACCGCCGAAGTTGCTGATAGTCCAGCCACCAATCAGCGGCGCCAGCGCAATCGACGCCGACCACACTACGTTGTAGACGCCCTGATACGTGCCGCGCGCCGACGCGGGTGCCATGGCGGCAACCGTAGTGGTGGCGATAGGGAATGTGCCCAGCTCACCCAGCGTCCACAGCACTACGGCAAGCGCGAATCCGCCCCAAGAATGGGCCGCGGCCTGCACCGCATAGCCGATGACGGTTACGGCGAGGCCCATCACCAGCACGCGTGAATTGCCCATGCGCGCGAACAGTTTCATCGCGGGAATCTGCAGCAGGCACAACATACCGCCATTGATGGTGAGCAGCACCGAATACTCGCCCAGCCCTAGACCAAGGTCCGTCATGGCAATGGGCAGGCCGGAGGTGCTTTGGAAGTACACAAGGAAGTAGCCGAACATCAGCAGGGAGAAGCCGAGGAATGGAGTATCGGTGAGCACGCGCCGCCAATTGCGAGACATGGCGCCCTTGACACTGGCAGCCGGTGCGGCATCCGAGTGATTCGGCCTCTCAATGCCGGCGAATTCCGCATGGGTAACACTGCATTCGTCTTCATGGCGCACCGCACTTGGCACCGATACAGTAATCCCCAAATGCCGCACCTCGCGGAAGAACGCAATCAGCAATATCGTGACGGCTATCATCACCGCCGCTTCAACGTAGAACATCAGCGAATACGAGATCTTGACCAGCTGGTTGGCCACAATCGGTCCAATCGCGTACCCAAAATTAATCGCCCACGATTGCAGTACGTATGCACGTTGCTGACGTTCGGCAGGCACCACATCCGCGATATACGCGGCGATGGCCGGGCTGGGCAGCGAGGCGAACGCACCATAGACGAACAGAGCCGCGCCTAAAGACACAGGATCAGTGAGTACGGAAACGACCAGTAGGGCAGCCGCTGCGCCGATTTCGCCGATGATAATCATGGATTGGCGGGCGGAACTTGCGGACAAGAGACCGCCCAAAAAGCACCCCGCTGGTCAAGAAATCTTTTGGACAAGGTTACCGCCGAACAGGCAGCCGATGATTGCGCCGAAGCCGTACATGGCCACGACTGTGCCCACCACACCCTCATCGAGGCGCAGCGCGGAAACCAAATATATCGACAAGAATGAGGTCACGAAGCGACCCATCCACAGAATCAGAATCGCCAACCATAATCCCCAATACAGCAGGGACAGTCCGAATATCATACGCTGCTTCTTCACTCTCAATACCTTACCGGCTACCGACGGCGGAATAGCCGCGTTTTGGCGCGGGGTGCTGGGACAATAGCACCTATGGCTATCAAAAAAGGACCGACCAAGGGGTCGGGTGGCAAGCATCGCAACAAACTGAAGGGCTACGGCCCCACTCCCAAGGCCGAGGACCGCGTCTATCACAAGGCGTACAAGGCCAAGAAAGCGGCCGAACGTCGGCAGATGGCCGACCCGCGTCTGGCAGCCCGCCGTCGAGTGGACAAGTTCGCTTCGGCGGATACTTCGGATCTGGTGTACGGCCGTAATTCCGTGCTGGAAGCACTGCGCGTAGGCGTACCTTCTTCCACGCTGTACATCATGTCTCGTATTGAACATGACGATCGTACTCGCGAAATCGTGAAAATCGCTGGTATGAACGGCCTGCACATGCTGGAGGCCGATCGTCTGGAGATGGATCGTATCGCCCGCTCTGGCAACCATCAGGGCGTGATTCTGAAGGTCGATCCGTTCCAGTACTCCTCGCTGAACGAGCTGGCCGATCGTGCTGAGAAGAAGGCCAAGGCAATGGAGGCCGCGAATTCGGCGGCCGCCCGTATTGCTGCGCGACCGCTGTTTATCGCATTGGACGGCGTGACCGATCCGCAGAACCTGGGTGCCGTGATTCGTTCGGCGGCCGCATTCGGTGCCAATGGTGTGATTCTGCCGGAACGCCGTTCCGCTTCAGTGAACGCCGCCGCTTGGAAGGTGTCTGCCGGTGCGGCCGCGCATATGCCGGTGGCGCGCGTGGTGAACCTGACTAAGGCACTTGAGGGCTTGAAGGAGCGTGGATACTACGTTGTCGGCCTTGACGGTGGCGGCGATAAGCTCGTCGGCGAGACTGGCTTTGAATCCGATCCGCTCGTTGTAGTGCTCGGTTCGGAAGGCAGCGGTTTGGGCCGACTGGTGCGCGAAACCTGCGACGCGATTGCCGGCATCCCGATCAGCTCGTCTGTTGAGTCGCTGAACGCTTCAGTGGCGGCGGGTATCAGCCTGTACGCGGTGTCCAACGCACGGCGCAAGGCTGCGGCGGAGTGATTGTCGCTTGAGGCCGTAATAGGTTGTACATACACGGAAGCCCCTCTATTTGAGGGGCTTCTTTGTGTGATGGGCTCACCTACAGACAGTCCACCGGATTGTCCGCTTAATGACTCCACACTGCCGCATCCGGATCGTCATCGGGGTTGTAGCCGTCGTCGTCCGGGTCGCTGTAGGTGGATTCGTCGTCAATGACGCCGGAATCGGCCTCTTCGTTAAGTTCGGCGAGTGCCTTGGAGTCAAGGCTGTAGCTCGGCAGAGCGTTGTCGATGTAGCTGGTCACGGCCTCGCCCATCGGCACGTCGTGGCCGGCCTTCTCCGCCAGGAACCAGCGATGGTCAAGCACCTCATGGAAGAACTGAGCAGGCTCGATCTGGGAGCGATATTCGCGCGGAATCATACGCACGGTCGGCTCGAACACCTCACGCATCCAGTCGGTGGCCACGATTTCCAGATCCTCGCCCTCACGCCACGTGGAGGCACGGTAGGCGTCAAGGTCGTTGAGCAGACGACGGGCCTGGTTCTCCTGCACGTCAAGGCCGGTGAGGCGCAGCAGCTTGCGGTTGGCGTAGCCGGCGTCCACCACGCGCGGGCGGACCAGCACACGCTTGCCGTCCTCGGCGGTCTTCATTTCCAGCTCGTCCACGTCGAAGCCCAGCTCGTTGAGCTTGTTGACGCGCTGCTCGATCTTCCACATTTCGTCCGGGTTGAACTTGTCGGTGTCGGTCAGGGCGCTCCACAGCGAGTGGTAGCGGTCGACTAGGCGGTTGCCCACCTCGATCTCATCCACGTCGCCGGGCAGTAGCTTGCCGGACGCCAAATCCATAAGTTCGCCGATGATGTTGGTGCGGGCCAAGTCGATATCGTATTCGCGCTGGCCGTCGGTGAGCTGGGCTTGCAGGTCACCGGTCTCGGCGTCCACCAGGAAGGCGGAGAAAGCGTCGGCGTCGCGCAGGAACAGGACGTTCGACAGGGACACATCGCCCCAATAGAAGCCGGCCAGGTGCAGGCGCACCAGCAGCACGGCGAGGGCGTCAATCAGTCGTTCGGCGGTGTCCGGGCGCAGGTTGCGGGCGAACAACGCACGGTACGGCAGCGAGAACTTCAAGTGCCGGGTGACCAGAATCGCCTCCAGCGGCTCCCCTTCACGGGTATGACGGCCGATGACCACGGCGATCGGGGTCACAGTTGGCAGTTCGAGCTTCTGCAGTCGACGCAGGATCTCGTACTCTCGCTCGGCCACCTGGCGCGTGATCTCCTTCATGGCGTACACCTCGTCGCCCACGTGCACGAATCGCACGACGTGGCGGGAGATGCCTCGCGGCAGGTTGGCCAGCAGGTCCTTAGGCCAGGTGGCCAAGGGCTTGTGCCAGGGCAGCGTGAACATCTTTGGGTTCGAGCTGGCGGCGGTGATTTTCAGTGCTTGCGGTTCGGCTGAATTGGCGTGTTCGTCTTCGGCTTTGACAGACGTGGCCTTCAGCGCACGCGGATCCATCTGGGGCAATTCGTTCAACTCCATGTGTTCGATTTTACGTGGTGCTTGGGAAGTGCGCTTCCCAGCCACATATTCGGCGCGTTATTCTCGCATACGAATAAACAAAAAGTCGGGTAATCCCCCACATGAATGAGATCAGAAGAAATCAAGCCATCTTTAATTTTGTATCGCAAGCACCAGCAAAAAGCATCGATAAGGGGCTGCGGACGTTTTCTTGGAGACCGAACGGAAAGATTTTCGTATGTCCGGTCTTGAGGAACGAGAGCGTGCGGTGGAGTTGTATTTCACCACGCCGATGACGACGGCCCAGGTGGTGGAGCATCTGGGTTATCCGACCAGGCAGTGTCTGGAGCGTTGGCTGGCGATGGATTCCCGGTATGCTGGCCATATGGCCAAACCCATCATCCCACTGGAGACCAGGCGAAGGGCAGTCGAGCTGGTGCTGGGCGGCATGCAGCAGAAGCAGGCCGCCAAACAGCTCGGCGCGGGCGTCGGCGCGGTGCATGGCTGGGTCAGGGCGTACCGCAAGGGCGGCATGGCCGCGTTGCAGCCCAAAAACAGGAACTCCGCGCAGGGCAATAAGCCCGCGGACTCCCGCCGCCGGCCATCCGCAGCCGATGATGATGACGCGGAGGCTTTGCGCCGCAGGGTCGAGGAACCGGAGCCGGAGAACGCGTTGATGCGGGAGGTGGCGGAGGTCGTAAAAAAAAAGACCCCGGCGCCGACCTGCGGCGCCTGTCGAACAGGGAGAAGACCCTGTTGATCGACCGGTTGAGGCCGGCGTATTCGCCCGGCTCGATGACATGCCTGCCCGGCATCGCGCCGAGCGGCCACCTACTGCCACCACGCCCGGCTCGGCGTTGACAAGTACGCCGGACTCAGGGCGGAGGTGGCCGGGGCGTTCGCCGATTCCAAGGGCAGGTACGGGTACCGCAGGATCAAGGCGGTGCTCAAGACCGGCGTATCGGAGAAGGTGGTCCGCGGGATCATGGCGGAGGAAGGGCTCGTGGCGCACGTGCCCAAGCGACGCAGGTATGGTTCCTACGAGGGCGAGACGACGCCGGCTCCCGCCAATCTCGTCGACCGGGACTTCACGGCCGAGTGTCCGAACGAGAAGTGGCTGACGGACATCAGCGAGATCAAGGCCAGGGACGGGAAGGGCGTGCCTTTCGCCGCCGGTCGACTGCTTCGATGGCAAGATCGTCGCATACACCGCCGGCTTCAGCCCCAACGCGGAGCTGGCCAACCGGATGCCGGAGAAAGCGGCCTCGACGCTGCCGGGGAACGCGCGTCCCCTGGTGCATTCCGACCGTGGATGCCACTGCCGGTGGCCCGGATGGCTCGGGCTCATGGAACGCTTCGGGCTGACGCGCTCCATGAGCGCGAAGGGCTGTTCGCCGGACAACGCGGCCGCGGAGGGATTCTTCGGCAGGATGAAGACCGAGGCGGTCTACCCCGAGAAGTGGGAGGAACACACCCGCAACGAGGTGCTCGCCTTGGTCGATGAGTACATACGCTGGTACAACCACGAGCGCATCAAACAGTCGCTTGGTTGGATGAGCCCGGTACAATACCGTCAAAGCCAAGGAATGGCTGCGTGATTATCTCCAAGAAAATGTCCGCAGCCCCCTAGGTAGTGCCCGAGTTTTTGCGCACTTTGGTCTTCGCCCGTCCCCGTGGCGATGAT
>OBXW01000708.1_pt1 | contig 16646 bp, 11 predicted proteins | sample 1495431 | NCBI WGS metagenome assembly OBXW01 (sample SAMEA2580166, study PRJEB22360) | human gut metagenome | biome: human gut; feature: human-associated habitat; material: faeces | place: Denmark | collected 2008/2010 | reverse complement strand
GAAGGTGTGCGCCGCCAGGGGCGACGACGGGGTTGCGCCTCCTGCCGATGTCGAGGATGAGGTTGAGGAGAAGGAATCCATCGGCCACATCATCTATAAGCACCTTATGAACGGCGTCAGCCACATGCTGGTCTTCGTCGTTGCTGGTGGTGTTCTGACCGCCGTTTCGTTCCTGTGGGGCATCACGTCCTTCGATTCGACGGCTGCCGACTACAACAGCTTCGCCGCTATGCTCAAGATCATCGGCGGCATTGCCATGAACCTCATGGTTCCCGTGCTTTCCGCCTACATCGCCGAGTCCATCGGCAAGCGCCCGGCACTCGTCCCCGGCTTTGTTGCCGGTATGATCGCCATCCAGGGCCTGCCCGTTAACGCCGATACACACATGATCGATGCTGGCGGCACCGGTGTGGGCTTCGGCTTCCTGGGCGGCATTGTCGGCGGCTTCCTCGCCGGCTATGTCATCCTTCTGCTCGAGAAGGTTTTTGCCAAGCTGCCCAAGAACCTGGACGGCCTCAAAGCTATCTTCCTGTACCCGCTGTTCTCCACGCTGATTGTCGGTCTGGTCATGCTCGGCATCTCCGGCCCCATGGCTGCCATCAACACCGCCATGATGGACTTCCTCAAGGGCCTGTCTGCCTCCGGTGCTGTTGTCCTGGGTCTTGCTATCGGCTGCATGTGCGCTTTTGACATGGGCGGCCCGGTCAACAAGGCTGCTTACGTCACCGGTACCGCCATGCTCACCGAGGCCCTGGCTGCTGGTGTCGGCACCGACACCTATAACTTCGGCACCAACTTCATGGCTGCCGTCTCTGCCGCCTGTATCGTTCCGCCGCTGATCACCACCTTCGCCGTCATCGTCGGCAAGAAGTATTTCAGCCAGGAGGATCATGACGCCGGTGTCGTCAACCTCATCCTTGGCTGCACCCACATCACCGAGGGCGCCATTCCGTTCATGACCAAGAACATCTGGCCCGTCATGCCCATCATGATGCTCGGTTCCTCCATCGCCTCGATCCTGACCATTATGTTCAACGTTCACGATCCGGCGCCCCACGGTGGCTTCCTGGTCCTGCCCGTTGTCGAGAACGGTCCGCTGTGGGTCCTCGCGATCCTCATCGGCGCTGTGGTCGGTGGCATCCTGTTCGTCGCTTTCAAGAAGTATGACTTCGAGAAGAGCCAGAAGGCCGCTCCTGCCGCTCCCGCTAAGCCGGTCGAGGCCCCCAAGGCCGCTGCCGTCGAGGCTCCCAAGGCCGAGGCTGCCGATTTCGTGAAGGTCGAGAACGTTTTTGTCGCCGAGAACTTCGCTTCTCGTGACGAGGCCCTGAGCTTTGTCTCCAACCAGGCTGTCAAGGCCGGTGTCGCTGACGACGCCGATGCCGTGATGAATGCCTTCCTGGCCCGCGAGGCCGAGGGCTCCACGGGCATGATGGAGGGCTTCGCTATTCCGCATGCCAAGTCCGATGCCATTACCGATGCCGCCGTCATCGTCGTCAAGGACGACTCTGGCGTGACCGGTTGGGACACCATGGATGGCGCTCCCGTCAACGTGGCTATCGCCCTGCTCATTCCCGGTGCCCAGGCCGGCACCACGCACCTCAAGATCCTGTCCAAGGTAGCCGAGGCGCTTATGGACGAGGGCTTCCGTGCCACCGTCAAGGGTTCCACCGACGCCGCCAAGATCGCCGAGACGATCAATGCCCGTCTGGTCTAATCCCACAGACAGCGGTTTCAATCGTCCCCTGTAACAAAGGCGGAGACCCTCACTAGGGCCTCCGCCTTTTTCATCCCCAAATAAGTTGCGGTGAAATAGAGACTGATAAACCGTTTTAGCTCTAGAAACAAAGAACTATTTCACCGCAACTTACAGAAGGGCATAGATAGACCCTATCAACCAGATCAACCAGGCGAACAAATAATCAGCCAGAATTTCGTTCGCACCATATTGCTCTGGACCGACTGAGTTTCCGCAGCTCGCCCGCCCGGCGGGGCGATTAAGTTTGTCGCGAGTTCCGCACGCAAAGGAAAGCACTTAATGTGCTTTCCGTCTTGCGCAGGACTGTAGAGCAGCAAACTTAACCGCCCCGCCGGGCGGGCGAGCGTACAGGAATGACATCTGTCCAACAATTCGTGCGAAACATAATGAAAAACCGTTTGATGTGAGTTAATATAAACAACGTCGTGAATCTGACTCCTGCCGCATGCACGACAGGGGTTAAACACAAAAAAGGAGTCAATTATGGTTTCTGAGAAGGCTACCCTCGTTAATCCTCAGGGTCTTCACATGCGTCCGGCTGGTCTCTTCGCCTCCACCATGGGCAAGTACGCCTGCGACGTGACGGTCGTCACCCCCGAGAAGGAGGTCAACGGCAAGTCCCCGATGGCCCTCATGGCTGCTGGTATCCCTTGCGGCACCGAGGTCGAGGTCAAGTGCGACGGCGCTGACGAGGCCGAGGCTCTGGCTGCTGCCATCGAGCTCATCAAGAGCGGTCTTGGCGAGTAGAACTCAAACGGGTCGCATGTTGAACAACTAAGTTCATATTTGGGGGCGCAGTGACCTGTTTTAAGGTAACTGCGCTCTTTTGTCATGGATATGGCAAAACGCTTTATCACATGACACGGAGAGAGGAATGGGAATGTATCAGGGAGTCAACGCTTCCGAGGGCATCGGTATCGGCACCGTTATGGTCGCCGTCGATCCCGACTTGACGTTTGAGCCGCACCAGGTTGCTGATTCGGCAGCAGAGAAGGAGCGCTATCAGTCCGCTCTTTCGGTCTTCTGCGAGAAGACCCAGGCTCAGGCCGACCACATGAAGGAGACGGTGGGCGAGGCCGAGGCCGAGATCATGAGCGGACACATCGTCCTGGCTCAGGACCCGGGCATGACCGACGCCATCAACGCCGCCATTGACGGCGGCACCTGCGCCGAGCAGGCGCTCATGGACACCTCGACCATGTTCGAGAACATGTTCCTGTCCATGGACGACGAGATGTTCCGTCTGCGCGCGGCCGATATCGCCGACATCCGCACCGGTATTCTGGCCGAGCTGCTGGGCAAGGAGGTCGTCGACCTTTCCGTCCTGCCCGAGAACACCGTCGTTGTCGTGCACGACCTTACGCCGTCCATGACCGCCACGATTGATAAGGCCCACGTTGCCGGTATCGTCACCGAGACCGGTGGCCGTACGTCGCACTCCGCGATTATCGCGCGCGCCCTCGAGATCCCGGCTGTCCTTTCGGTTTCCAACAGCTGCACCGCACTGCGCAACGGCATGACCGTTGTCGTCGACGGTGGCAAGGGCATCGTCGAGGCCGATCCCGACGAGGAGACGCTCGCCGCCTACACCGCCAAGGCCGAGGCCTTCGCTGCTGAGAAGGCAGCCCTCGAGGCCTTCCGCGGCAAGCCTTCTGTGACTGCCGATGGCATCAAGAAGATCATTGCCTGCAACATCGGTAACCCCGATGACGTGCCCAACGCGCTCGATCACGACGCCGAGGCTATCGGTCTGTTCCGCTCCGAGTTCCTGTTCATGGACTCTGCTGAGCTTCCTTCCGAGGAGGAGCAGTTCAACGCCTACCGCAAGGTCGCCAGCGCGCTCAAGGGCGCTCCGGTCATCATTCGTACGCTTGATGTGGGCGGCGACAAGGAGATCCCGTACCTGCACATGGTCAAGGAAGACAACCCCTTCATGGGCTTCCGCGCCGTGCGTTACTGCCTGGCCAATCCCGACCAGTACAAGGTCCAGCTCCGCGCCCTGCTGCGCGCCAGCGCCTTCGGTGACGTCAAGATCATGATCCCGCTCGTCACCTGCGTCGAGGAGGTCGTGGCTGTCAAGGAGCTCGTCGAGCAGTGCAAGGCCGAGCTGACCGAAGAGGGTCGCAAGTTCAACGAGAACATCGAGGTCGGCATCATGGTCGAGACGCCCGCCGCTTCGCTGCTCGCTGACCGTCTTGCCGAGGTCGCCGACTTCTTCTCCATCGGCACCAACGACCTGATCGGCTACACCATGTGCGCCGACCGTGGCAACGACACCATCTCCAACCTGTACCAGGTGTACTATCCCGCCGTGCTCCGCTCGCTCAAGAACATCATCGAGAGCGGCGTGAAGGCCGGCATCATGGTCGGTATGTGCGGCGAGGCCGCTGCCGATCCGCTGCTTGAGCCGCTGCTGATCAGCTGGGGCCTGGAGGAGTTCTCGATGAGCGCTCCGTCGATCCTGCGCGCCCGCAAGACCATCAGCCAGTGGACCAAGGCCGAGTGCGACGAGCTCGCCGAGAAGGCGCTCGCCTGCAACACCGCTGCCGAGGTCAAGGCACTGCTCGAGTCCGCAGCTCGCTAATTTGGTATCAGAGGTAACCGCGTGGTTGGAATGGGCCGGCCACGCGGCCCTCACATATACAGGGGGTACTGTAAATGTTCTACACGCTAACCGCTAACCCGGCTGTCGACATGACGGTTTCGAGCTCTCCGCTCGAGCCCGACGAGAACGTCCGCACCGGCTCGGCCAGCTACACGGCTAACGGCAAGGGCCTCGACGTGTCCTTCGCCTTTAAGAAGATGGGTGTCGACACCGTCGCGCTCGGCTTCTTCGCTGGCTTCACGGGCAAGTTCATCGTCGAGGAGGTCATGAATCTGGGTTGCCTGTGCCGCCCGGTCTGGACCGACGGCATCACGCGTATCAACACCTACGTCAACGATGGCCAGCACGAGTACGGCATCCTGAACCCCGGCGCCCCGATTACGCCGGAGCATCAGAAGGAGCTCTACAACATCCTGGACACCGCGGGCGATCTTGAGTGCCTGATCGTCTCCGGTTCCGTGCCTCCCAAAGCTACGCCCGACTTCCTGGCTCAGGTCATGGAGCACGCTCAGGCCCGTGGCGCAGACGTCGTCCTTGACCTTTCCTCCGACAAGCTCAAGGAGCTCGCTCACAAGAAGCCGCTGCTCATTAAGCCGAACCATCACGAGATGAAGGCCATCTTCGGCGTGCCGGTCGACACCGACGACGAGGTCCGCGTTGCCATGAAGCTCGCCCACGACGCCGGCGTTCAGAACGTGCTGCTCACCCGTGGTAGCCGCGGCGACGCTTACTTCTCCAACGGCGAGGACATCTGGTACGCCAAGCGTGAGTTCAACATCAAGCTGGTCTCTTCCGTCTGCGCCGGCGACTGCACCCTCGCCGCGTTCCTGCACAAGTGGTACAGGGATCGCGACAACGTCGAGGAGGCCATGAAGCTCGCTATGGCCACCGGCGCTAACGTTGCCGAGTCCGTGGGCATTGGCGACTTCGGTCACGTCGATGAGTACAGCAAGCGCGTTGCTGTCCGCAAGCTCGATCGCAAGTAAGCGAAACTCATTATTTTCGCGTGTACGGCGCTCCGGTTTTGGCCGGGGCGCCATTTTTGTATATTGTGGGCGAGCGACAGGACAAGGACCCTGTTTCTTTTGCCCGTCATCCCGCCGCCCTGCACGCGTTCTACACCGTTCGCCGAGTCGCTATGGTCTTTTCCCGAAGCGTGGAATATACTTTCACTAACACGTTGCCTTGTGAAAGGAACTTACATGATTTACACGCTCACTGCAAATCCCGCCATTGACTACAACATTGCCTGCGACGGTCTTTCCGCCAACACCGTCACCCGCACGCGCAACGCGGTCTATACGCCCAACGGCAAGGGTCTCAACGTCTCGTTCACCCTCGATCACTACGGCATCGACACCACGATCCTGGGCTTTTTTGCCGGTTTCTCGGGCGAGTTTATCGTCAAGGGCGCCGAGGCCCTGGGCGTGCCCGTCAAGCCCGTGTGGACCGACGGCATCACGCGCGTCAACGTTTTCCTCAACGCCGGCCCCGATACCGAGTACAACATGGTCAATGCAGGTGCCGCCATCAATGCAGCCAACGAGCAGGAGATGTTTGAACTCATCGATTCACTCGATGACATGACCTGCCTGGTCATTAGCGGCTCGCTGCCCCCCAACACTTCTGAGGGTTTTCTGGCCGAGGTCCTGCGCCGTGTTAAGGCAAAGGGTGCCGAGTTCGTGCTCGATATCTCGAGCCATCAGCTGGCCGACCTCATTGCCATGGAGCCGCTGCTCATTAAGCCCAACGACGACGAGCTGCTTGACATCTTTGGCATTAAGGTGAGCGGTGGCGACGACGAGTCCGTCAAGGGCGCGATGGCCGAGCTGCATGCCAAGGGCGCCAAGAACGTGCTGCTGACCCTTGGTGGCGACGGTGCGTACTTCTCCAACGGTGAGCATATCTGGTTTGCCAACCGCACCTTCGAGGTCAAGCTACTGTCGACGGTCTGCGCGGGCGACTCCTCGCTTGCCGCCTTCCTGTCCGTGTGGCACGATGCTCCCGAGCGCGTCGAGGACGCCCTGCGCCTCTCGATGGCCACCGGCGCCAACGTGGTGGAGTGTGCCGGTCTGGGCGATTTTGCCAAGGTGGACGAATATAGCAAGCACATTGAGGTTCGCCAGGTCTGCTAGCCGCATCGACATATCGTTGCCGAACACCCGCTTTGGATTTCCAAGGCGGGTGTTTTTGCATTCTGGGCGCATGTGGTGCTTGCTGTCCCGTTCGTTCGGATCGACGATACGATTGCATGTGCGCGCATGCCCGTTTCTTGTTAGACTTCTTGAGAACCATCGATTAATGCTCGCAAGTGCAGGAGGCCATAGGCATGTGCAATGTTTCGCTCAACGGTACGCAGCCGACCGATGCCTCCATCCGTGTCCTGCGTGCGCTCGAGGCAGCCGGTCTTGAGGCCTGGTTCGTGGGCGGTTGGGTACGTGACGCCCTGATGGGACGCCCCAGCCACGATGTCGACATGTGCTGCAGCGGCTTGTGGCAGGAGTCCAAGGCGGCACTCGAGGCCGCTGACATTGCGGTAGTTGAGTCGGGCATTAAATTTGGCGGCATTACCGCCATTTGTGACGATGAGCGCATTGAGGTTACGACGTATCGTCTGGACGGCTTTTACACCGATGGCCGCCATCCCCAGAGTGTGGAGCGTGCGGCGTCGCTTGAGGACGATCTGGCGCGTCGCGACTTTACCGTTAACGCTATGGCTTGGCATCCCGAGCGCGGTCTTATCGACCGCTACGATGGCCAGGGCGACTTAGGGCGTAAGTTGATCCGCGCCGTCGGAGATCCCAAGCGTCGTTTTAACGAGGATGCGCTTCGCATGCTGCGCGCGGTGCGTTTTGCCTGCCGCTTGGATTTTATGATCGAGCCTAAGACCAAACAGGCACTTGCCGAATGCTCGCCGCTGCTCGATGCCGTGGCACGCGAGCGCGTGGGCATTGAGCTTGAGGGCATTCTTTCGACCGGTCACGGGGGAGACGCGATGCTGCGCTACCCCGAGCTCATTTGTGCCGCCGTGCCCGAGCTTGCGCCGGCTCGTGGGTTTGACCAGCGCAGCGTCTACCATGCCTTTAATGTCTACGAGCATATCGCTCGCGTGTTGACGGTAGCGGGGGAGTTGGCGCTGTGTGACGGCGTAGCGCCTTCGCCGAGCTTAATGTGGGCGGCGTTTTTGCACGACGTCTCCAAGCCCGATTGCTTTACGGTCGACCATGCGGGCAGCGGCCATTTCTACGGTCATCCCGAGCTTGGCGCCAAGAAGGCGCGCGTCATTATGGATCGTCTAGCGCTTTCGCACGATTTGATTCGCGATGTGTGCCTACTCATCAAGTATCACGATAAGCCGCTGCGCCCCGAGCGCTCTTGCTTACTCAATATGATGCGCTTGCTTTCGGGCGAGGGCATCGACACGCCGCGTCTGATTGACGAGCTCATGGACCTTAAGCGTGCCGACACACTCGGCAAGGCCCCCTCGTGCTTCTATTATGTCGAGACAATTGAGGAGATGCGTTCGCTCGCACATAATCTGCTGGCGGCGGGGGAGGCCTATACGCTCAAGATGCTTGCCATCAATGGTGGCGACTTGATTCGCGCCGGCGTCAAGCCAGGGCCGGAACTGGGGCAGCTGCTCAAAGCCGCCCTCGACGCAGTGATCGAGGATAACATCCCCAACGAACGTGAAGCCCTCCTGGCCCACCTCAACCTGGGGTAGCTAATTTGGGACGGGGCTTTTTTAGCTACTTTTCCCGACCTGTCCGCCCGATGATTTTTCTGGGACGGGGATTTTTTAATCATTATGTACCGAATGATTAAAAAATCCCCGTCCCAGAAAAATCATCCATTGGCGTCGCTTGGGGTAGCTAAAATAGCCCTGTCCCAAATTAACTACCCCGTTGACCTGCGCGTTCCATAACCTGCCGACAATTTTTCGGCAATTTGGAATTTCTTCTTGCGCTTGCGTTTTTTGTCCCGTATTATATTTCCTCGCAGCACGGCAGTGCAGATGTCATGTGGCCCGTTCGTCTAGCGGTTTAGGACGCCGCCCTCTCAAGGCGGAGATCACCAGTTCGAATCTGGTACGGGCTACCACTTCTTTTCTGCTGAGGCTTATGGCCCGTTCGTCTAGCGGTTTAGGACGCCGCCCTCTCAAGGCGGAGATCACCAGTTCGAATCTGGTACGGGCTACCATGAATCTGAGACCCGGACTTCCCACGGAAGTCCGGGTTTTTTATTTCCGAGCAAACCATCTGCAATTCCCATTTGGCCCATAGCTTTAGGTTCTGCTTGTGGCCCTTGCGGGTACAATATGCAAGATATTTGGACGGTCAGAAGGAGCCTCATGAAGGAGTCCTCTCAGCATACATCTAAGCCCCAGGTCGAGGTTGAGGCCTCGGGCGGCGATGACAACAAGAGCGCGCGTCGCGGTGCCATTTTTATCGGCGTCGTGCTGGTTGGCTATATCGTCTATCTCGTCGTGACCGGTCAGATGGGGCAGTTCTGGGCTGCCATGTCGAGCGTCCAAGCTCCGTGGCTTGCTGCTGCATGCTTTTGCATGTTCCTGTACCTGTTCTTTGGCATCGTTGCCTATGCGATCGCCGTCTGGCTCGATCCCAATTCGCCCGTCGGCATTCGCGATCTGATCTCGGTCGAGGCGAGCGGTATCTTCTTTGGCAACCTGACGCCCATGATGATGGGCTCTACGCCTGCTCAAATTTACCGCCTTACCAAAGCCGGCCAAAACGTGGGCGAAGCGGGTGCCACGCAGTTCACCCGCTTTATCGTGTACCAGTTTGGCCTGGTGGCATGGGGTGCCATTCTGCTGCTCGCCCGAATGCCGTTTTTCGCCGAGCGTTATGGCGACATGACGCTGCTGTGCGTCTTTAGCTTTGGCGGTCACTGCTGCATCCTACTCGGCATCTTTGCCGTGGCGTTGATGCCCAAGACCGTCATGCGCGTCGCTCATTGCATCATCAATTGGCTCGAGCGCGTGGGCGTCTCGGCCACAAAGATCGAGGGCTGGCGCACCTTTGTCGATGGCGAGATCTACTCGTTTTCCGAGAAATTCAAACTATCTGCCGGCCATTTTTCGTCCATGCTGCTCACGGTCGTCATCACTATGCTGCAGCTGGCGTTTTTCTACCTGGTTCCGTACTTTTTGATGCTCTCTTTTGGCCACCACGAAGTCGACTTTTTCTCGGTCATGGCTGCGAGCGCCTTTGTCCAGCTGCTGAGCTCCGCCGTTCCGCTGCCCGGCGGCACTGGTGGCGCCGAGGGTGGCTTCGCATTGTTTTTGGGTCACTTTTTTGGCACGGCATCGACTGCCGGCTATCTGCTGTGGCGTCTGATCACTTTTATCGCGCCGACCATTTTGGCCGCCCCGCTGCTGGGCCTTAAGAGCGCTCACAACGAGAGTATCCATGCACGCTGGGACCGTATGATGCGCAAGCTCGGGCGCACGCCTCAGACGCCCTCTACGCCCGTTAAGGCACATCCTGCGTGCCAGGTTACCGTTGATCCCAATCAACGTGCTCAAAAGCCTGCTGTGGCCCCTAAGACGGCACGCCAGACCTACGTTCGCCAGACTGGCGACGGCATTCGCGTTTCCCCGGCGGCGCTCAATAAAAAGAAGCGATCTTAGGGCCCGGTCGGCGAGTCGTGCGTTCTTGATGACGCTCGTCATTGCGATGTGAGAGGTAGGATAATCCTCTTACGTTGATTATCTCCCACATGTAGAGGACTTACAGGTGGGCTGTTGACATGAAGGGGACACGTCTATGGCTACCACCAAACCGCGCCTTGACCGTCGTATCGTCCGCAGTCGCAATGCGATTCTTTCGGCGTTTGAGCGACTGCTTATGGAAAAGCCCCTGGCCGATATTACGGTGAGCGCTATCGCGCGCGAGGCAAATGTCGACCGTAAGACCTTCTACGTGCACTTTGGCACGGTCGACGGCTTGCTCGACGCCATTGCCGTCGATGTGGTCGAGATGATCGTCGATTCAGTCGAGAAGACGCTTTCCTCCATGGGCGGCGACACCAACGAGCGCGCACTTGGCGCTGCGGCGTCCTTTTTCAAGACCGTTAACGAGGCGCTGTGCAACAACCTGGTGCTTAATCGCCAGTTGATCGAAAACATTCCGCTCGACGACTTTATGGCTCGTCTGCGTTTGCCGCTCGAGCACGAGATCGCTGAGCGTGATCTGCTGCCCGAGGGTCTAAAGGACGAGATGTTCGATTACTACCTGGCGTTTTTGCTGTCCGGCATTATCGGCATCTATCGCACGTGGGCGTTGTCCGATGGCTCGGTTCCCATCGAGCGCGTCTCGGCGGTCGCCAACGACCTGACGTTGAATGGACTATCGAGTCTGGAATCTCGTTTCGAATAGCACTAGCGCCTTATCCCCCCCCCTGAGTTGCGGTGAAATAAGGACTGAATAGGCCTTTTAACAGCTTAAACACTCCCTATTTCACCGCAACTCAGGGGGATTGCATTACTGATAGCGCAGGCACTCGACTGGATCGAGCTTTGCGGCGCGGCGGGCGGGATAGAAGCCAAAGATGACGCCGATGCCGACCGATACAGCAAACGCGAGCAGCACAGTTGTAATGGAGAAGCTCGGCGTAATCGTCCCGGTGGCTCCGAACTCGCTCATAATGCCCGAGTTGGCGGCAAAGAACGTGAGCCCCCAGGCCAGCAGATAGCCAATCACGACACCTAAAATGCCACCGGTGATGCACAGCGCCGAGGATTCGGCCAAAAACTGGGCCGTGATATCACGTCGGCTTGCGCCCAGAGCGCGGCGGATACCGATTTCGCGGATGCGCTCGGTCACGTTGGTGAGCATCATGTTCATAATGCCGATTCCGCCCACAAGCAGCGAAATGCCGGCTACGGCGCCCATGATGAGCGAGAAGGCGCCCATAAAGGAGTTGAGGGCGTCGATAGCGCTCTTCATGGAGCTTGCCGACACGCTTTCATACTCGTCGTCCTCCGAAATGCCCTTCATGCTGCGCACCTTGGACTCGATCGTCTTGCAGAGCTCGTCCATATCGGTGCCCTCGGCGGCGAGTGCCGTCACACTGGGAAACGATGGATTGTCATCGCCGAAAAGCTCGGCGATCGTTTCTCGTGGCATGTACAGGCTCAGCGAGCCCATGGAGTCGTTGCCGCCGTCGATGACGCCAATAATCTGCACGTCTCCGCTCGAAACCTTAATGGTCTTGCCAATCGCGTCCTGTTCGTTGCCGTACAGTTGATCGGCGCCGCCGCGGCCAATGAGCGCCACGCGCGCGCCGGATTTGGACTCGATGTCGCTATAGGTGCGACCGGCGACGATCTTGCTGGCGCCCACGGCATCGAGCATGTCGCTATCGACACCCTGGGCCATGACGGTATAGCTTTTATCTCCAACTTTGTACTCTGAATAGGCACTGTCGACGATGCCGATCTGCTCAATTTGCGGCACCATTTTTCGTAGCTTCTCGACGTCCGAATCGGTGAGCTCTTGGGATGAGTAGATCTGCACCATGCGGGCCGCGTTGAGGCCCAAGCTGTTGACCAGGCTGTTTTGGATGCCACCGATGAGCGAGGTCATGGCTATGACCGAGGCGATGCCAATGACGATGCCTAAGATGGTGAGCAGACTGCGTCCCTTGTTGGCCTCGAGCGAGTGCAGGGCTTCTTGGACGAGATCGCGGGTGCTCATGCCTTCGCTCCTTTCGGCGGTGTAGGAGGTGCGTAAATCACGGGTAGGTTGCTGATGGCGCCGCGTAGCGTATTCGGCGCATGTGCGATATATGCGCCGTCATGGATTCGCCCGTCGCGAATGGTCACGGCTCGGTCGGCCTCGGCGGCAATGCCCGGGTCGTGCGTGATAAGCACGATGGTCTTGCCGCGCTCCTGGAGTTTGTGGAAGGTTTCCATGACGAGCGCCCCGGTTGCCGAGTCCAGGTTTCCCGTGGGCTCGTCGGCCAAGATGATGGGCGGATCGTTGACGAGGGCGCGCGCGATGGCGACGCGCTGCATCTGTCCACCAGAGAGTTCTGATATGCGGTGGTCCCAATGGTCAACCGGTAGTGTGACGGCTTGCAGCGCGTGTACAGCGCGCATCTCGCACTGGTTGCGCGGCACATTGGTGTAGGACAGCGGCAGCATGACGTTTTCGATAACCGACAGGCGCGGCAGTAGGTTGAAACTCTGAAAGACAAAGCCGATGCTCAACGCGCGCACCTCGGTGAGCTCATCATCGTCGAGTTCGGCGACATTGAGCCCCTGCAGGTAATAGTCGCCCGCCGTCGGTTTGTCCAAGCAACCCAGGATGTTCATGAGCGTCGACTTGCCCGAGCCCGAGGGGCCGGTGATGGCGACGAACTCACCGGGGTCTACCGCCAGGCTCACGTTGTGCAGGATGTGGGCGCAACCGGCCTCGCTCTCAAAGATGCGGTGCACGTTGCGGATGTCGATGACGGGACGCATTACATGCCCCCGTCGGCAGGCATGCCGTCGCCGCCGTCTTCCGTCATGCCCGCGTCAGTATCCATTACGATGGTGTCGCCATCGCGCAGCTTGGTAACCGGCACGTCGGGGTTGATTTCGTTGCCTTGCTCGTCGCGCTTGACCTGCGTCTTGCCGACCACAGCTTCGTTGTCGTTTTGCGTCACGACAGTTACCTTCACGCGGCGCGTCTCCTTGCCTTCGTCATCGGCAGCCACGTTGACGTAATAGTGCTCGCCATCCTCGGTCATGAGCGCCATGGTGGGCACCATGACTACGTCGTCAAGCTGCTCGGTCACCACCGAGACCTCGGCAGTCATACCGGGCTTAAGGCGGCTGTCGGGTGCCTCGATGAGGATGTCGACGTTAAAGGTCACGCTGCCGCCGCCACCGTTGGCGGCGTCGGAGTTTGCCACCGACGCGATAGCCGTGACGGTGCCCTGGCTCACGATATCGGGAAACGCGGGATAGGTAACGTTGGCGCTCTGGCCCACGGCGATCTTGGCGATGTCCTTTTCGCCCACCTGAACCGTCACCTTCATCTTGGAGAGGTCGGCGATCTGCATGCACTGCTTGCCGCCGCTCGTGTCGCCTTCGCCCATGACCATGCCTCCGGTCACCGTAGCGCCCACTTTGGCGTTGAGCTCGACGATGCTACCCGAGCTGGGGGCCTTTACGGTGCGTTCGGCCGCCTTGTCGTTTGCCTGGTCCAGGGTCGCCTGGGCCGAGGCGAGATTGCGCTGGGCGCTCGTGACGGCGCTGGCGTTGGCGTTGGCGGTTGCATCCGTCGAGGCGGTCGCTCCATCGGCATCCGATGTCGGTGCCGCCTGCGCGTTTTTCAGGTCTTCCTGGGCGGCCGCGACCGCGCGCTGCGCCTCGGCAACGGCGTTATCGAGCTCATCGTTTTTAATGGTCATGAGCACGTCGCCCTCGTTGACGCTCTGACCGGCTTGCACGTTGATCGATGCTACCGTGCCGTCAACAGAAGGGGAGACCACTGAGGCAGAAATCGGCTTGAGCTGTCCTTTTGCCTCGACAGTCGTGGTAAAGGTGCCTTCCATGACCATGTCGGTAACAGGTTCACCTGCAGATTGCGGCTGCGAATTGAGGACAACGCTCACAATAATGGCTATTAGGATAATGCCGCCCACGATGCCGGCAGCGATGCCGCGGCGGACGAGCTTTTTGCGGCGCCGCTCCGCGCGCTTGGACTTGAGCTTTGCGTAGGCCTCATCGTCGGATATTCCGGCGTTACCTTGCTCGCCGTCGTTTTGCTGCGCCGTGGGGGCGCTTGTGATGAGCGGTAGAGTTTCAGTTGCGCCTTCCGGCACGCGCCCGGTATCGTCGGGACCCGGGGTGATGGTGGGGACATTCGACATAGCGTCTCCTTTATAGAACTTACCGCGATAAGTATATGCGCCCACCGGTTGGGGCGGGCGCACAGGCGCGATTCTTTCAGCATCGAAAGGTAGGTGACGCTGAGCTTTGTTGTGACACGCGAGATGTGCTAGGAGTGGACGACCACGCACAGACCGACGCTGATGCAATCGTGGAGCGCCTTGGCATCGGCCAGGCGCAGATTGATGCAGCCGTGGCTACCGCACCACTTATAGGAGTTGGGATCGTCGAAGCTCTTGTCGTTTTGCCAGGTAGCGTCGTGGAAGCCAACCATGTTGCCCTCAAACGGCATCCAGTAGCTCACCGGGCTCTCGTATTTGGGCTTACCGGTCTTGGGGTCCTTGGCGCCGATAAGCTTGGTGGCGCCGTCATTGCTGTTGATTTGCCACACGCCCTCGGGGGTGGCGTCTTCGCCCGGTTTGCCGGAAATAAAGTTGGCCTCCCAAACGATATTTCCGCTCTCGTCATAGTAGCGCGCGTGCTGCTCGGACAGGTCGACGTCGATATACGCCTTCCAATCGGGCTCGCCCTTGGCGGTAAAGGTGTCGGCCTTCTGGGAGTAATTGATCTCAATCTCGCCGGTCTGCTTGTTGTTAATAGCATCCTCGACCTGCTTGGCAAGCGTGCTGCTGTCGATGGACCAACCAAAGTCACCGCCTTCGACGGCGCACTGCTTGCCATCGGCGCGCGTCCACCAGCGAGTGGAGCCCACGGTATTAAAGCCGTTGGCGAGGTCTGCTGCCCAGTTGCTGATCTGGGAGGTGTCGAGTGTGGGGTTTGCAGGGTCGGCAAAGCTGATCCACTGCAGCACCGAGCTGCCGTCGACCTTGCCGGCATCCTCGCCGTTGAGCTTGAGAGTCACGTTGACGCCTAGGAAGTTGTTGGCGGCATCGCAAGCGGCCTGGATCTGGTCGTTGGTGAGCGTGCCGTTGAGCGGCTCGTAGGCATCGTTGCCAAGCTTCGTAAGATCGACGGTCTCGGCTAGCGACGCGAGCTCGATCTCTGCATACTTAATGACATGCTCGCGGTTGAGCTTTTCGTTGGAGCGGGCCTTCTCGATCGTGAACTTGCCCGCCTTCTCGTCGTAGGAGCTCGATGCCTCAAAGGTACCCGTGCGGCCCTCGTTGAATGCGGCGATGGCGGCACCCAGATCCCCTTCGAACTGCTTTTGGTCAAAGGCGTCCGAGAGCATGGACAGGTCGACGTCCTGTTCCAGGTCGATGGTACCGTTTTTGGTCGCGCTAACGTTCTTGCCGCCGAGCGAGGCAATCAGGCGCGAGGCCCCAAGCAGCGGCTCGTTGCTGCCGATAATCTCGTGAGCAGCTGCCTCGCCGTCGACGATGGGCTCGTCAGATTCGGGCTGATAGGTCCAGCTAAAGTCATCACCCGAAACGGTGAGCTTGTAGTGCTTCCACGCTGAGTTGACCTTGGTAGCGGCGGAAGAGGCGTTGGAAAATGAGATATCGACGCCGGCGATGGTGGTGTTGGGGTAGGCAATCTGCGAAAACGCAACGACGCCTACGATATAGACGATAGCGACGAGGCCGAGGACGACGAAGAACGCCGTCTTGCCGCCCGTCTTATTGCCCTTTGCGGAGCGGTTGTCGGCGGGGCCGCGGTTGTTGGAAACTCGAGTGTGCGAAGGGCCCTGGTTGTGACCGGCGCCATGTGCGGAACGCTGCTGACGCTGCTGATGCTGGCCCTGATTGGGGCGCGGGGAGGTATTTGCCGCGCCGTGCTGTTGACCATGGGCTGGCGCAATGGGACGGGGCGATTGGATGCCTCCGGGCTGCCTGCAGGGTTGTTGCGGATCGGGGATCAGTTGGCTGCGGTCGAGTTGCGACATCGTGCATATTTCCTTCGAGTTTCGCTTTACGGCTCATCGTGTTTTAACTGGGCTTGAATTATAGCGATTACGCAGTTGCTTGTGTTACGAAAACAGTGGCGATAAAGGATAGGTGGGACATATGTCCCACCTATCGTTCGCTTTTGCTCGCTATCCGCATATTCCGCATTTCGCGCACGCCGAAAGCGCTGCCGGAGCCTGCGCGACGCCGCCCTTGGCCGTCTCGCGCAACGTGGCGGGCAGGGCGTGGCCCACCGAGAGCATGACGTGTGCCATCTGGTCAAACGGCACCAGGCTCTTGATGCCGGCAAGGGCGAGCTGGGCCGAGCTGAAGGCCGCGGCCACGCCGATGGCGTTGCGGTTTTGGCAGGGCACCTCGACAAGGCCGCCGACGGGGTCGCAAACGAGCCCCAACAGGTTGCTCAGCGCGATGGAGCTGGCGTCGAGCGCCTGCTCGGGCGTGCCGCCGAGCATCTGCGCCAGCGCGGCGGCGGCCATGGCGGCGGCGCTTCCCACCTCGGCCTGGCAGCCGCCC
>OBXW01000703.1_pt1 | contig 16889 bp, 10 predicted proteins | sample 1495431 | NCBI WGS metagenome assembly OBXW01 (sample SAMEA2580166, study PRJEB22360) | human gut metagenome | biome: human gut; feature: human-associated habitat; material: faeces | place: Denmark | collected 2008/2010 | reverse complement strand
CCGATACTTACGAAAAACACGAAATCGCCTCCGTACAGCAGCAGAAAGTGAAAACAACAGGTACGGTACTGGACCAGAACGGAGAAGCCATGATCGGCGTATCCGTCAAAGTGAAAGACAATGCCACTATGGGTACCATCACTGACCTGGAGGGAAAATTCTCTATCGATGCACCCAAAGGCGCTACACTCGAGATCTCCTACATTGGCTATAAAACCGTTACAGTCAAAGCAGAAGGTACAGCTCTCCACATTACGATGAAAGAAGACGCCGAGGTACTGGATGAAGTTGTTATCGTGGGTTATGGTTCACAAAAGAAGGTGAACGTAACCGGTGCTGTCGGTATGGTAAACTCCGAAGTACTCGAAGCCCGTCCGGTACAAAATGTATCACAGGCATTGCAGGGTGTAGTACCGGGTCTGAACCTCTCGGTGGGTAACTCCGGCGGTGCACTGGATAGCTCAATGAGTATCAATATCCGTGGTGCCGGTACCATTGGCGACGGCTCCGGATCTTCTCCTCTTATTTTGATCGATGGCATCGAAGGTGACCTGAACTCGGTTAACCCGAACGATATCGAAAATGTATCCGTACTGAAGGATGCAGCCTCTGCTTCTATCTATGGTGCCCGTGCCGCATTCGGTGTAATCCTCGTTACAACCAAGAGTGGTAAGAGCGGCAAAGCAAAAGTCAGCTATAACGGTAACGTACGTTTCTCCGATGCGCTTTGTGTTCCGGAAATGATGGACTCTTATCAATTCGCACTCTACTTTAACCGTGCAGCCGAAAATGCCGGTGACTCAGGCCCATTCAGCCAAGAAGCGCTCGACCGTATTCTTGCCTACCAAGCCGGAACCCTGAAAGAGACAATGACCATGAACGAACAAACCCGTAAATGGCAGGCTTATGGCGGTGCTAATGCCAACACCGACTGGTTCAAAGAATTCTATAATGACTGGGTTCCGTCACAAGAGCACAGCCTGAGCATCAGTGGAGGTTCGGAGAAAACGCAGTATACCATCAGCGGAAGCTTCCTCGATCAGAACGGTCTGCTTCGCCATGGTAGCGATAATTTCCAACGCTATACGATGAACGGTAAAATCACAAGCCAGATTGCTGACTGGTTCACTGTCACTTACTCAACCAAATGGACACGCGAAGACTTTGACCGTCCGTCCTATCTGACAGGTCTTTTCTTCCATAACATCGCCCGTCGCTGGCCGACCAACCCGGCTTACGACCCGAACGGACATCCGGTAGACGGCATGGAAATCGAACAGTTGGAAAACGGTGGAAAACAGATCAATCAGAAAGACCTGAACACGCAACAGCTACAGTTCATTTTCGAACCCATCAAAAACTGGAGAATCAACGTGGAAGGTAGTTTACGCACAACGAACACAAACGAACATTGGGATGTATTGCCGGTATATGCATACAACGCAGATAACGAACCGTACCTGATTTCATGGAACGGCGGCGCACTCGGCCTCTCTCAGGTAAACGAGTATTCATATAAAGAAAACTACTACACGACCAACATCTACTCGGACTACTTTAAACAGTTTGACAGTGGACACTACTTCAAAGTTATGGCCGGTTTCAACAGTGAGCTTTATAAAACCCGTTATGTCCAGGCTCAAAAGAGCACACTGATTTCAAGTTCGGTGCCTACCATCAACACAGCCACCGAAGACCCGAAAGCATGGGGAGGATATGCCCACAATGCCGTAGCCGGTTTCTTCGGACGTATCAACTACAATTATAAAGACCGATACATGGTGGAAGCTAACGGACGTTACGACGGTTCGTCACGTTTTATAGGTGACAAACGCTGGGGATTCTTCCCTTCATTCTCTGCCGGATGGAACGTTGCACAAGAACCATTCTTTGAAAGAATCGCCGAAAAATGCAGCATCGGTACATTGAAACTCCGCGCTTCTTGGGGACAATTAGGTAATACAGATACCAAAGACGCATGGTATCCTTTCTATCAGACTATGCCGACAGGCTCCAACTATGGCTGGTTGCTGAACGGAGCATTACCCAACTATGCCAACAATCCGGGCATTGTCAGCATGAAGAAAACATGGGAAACCATCGAAACATGGGATGTCGGTTTGGACTGGGGATTGTTTAACAACCGCTTGACCGGTTCGTTCGACTACTTCGTTCGTTATACTTACGATATGATCGGTCCGGCTCCCGAATTGGCAGCATCTCTGGGTACAGGAGTGCCAAAGATCAATAATGCGGATATGAAGTCCTACGGTTTTGAACTTGAACTGGGTTGGAGAGACCGTATCCGGGATTTCTCTTATGGCGTGAAATTCGTTCTGTCTGATTCTCAGCAGAAAATCCTGAAATATCCGAATGAAGACTACAACATCGGTACTTATTACAAAGGCCAGAAACTCAATAATATCTGGGGATACAAGACAATCGGTATCGCACAAAGCCAGGAAGAAATGGACGCCCATCTGGCAAAAGTAGACCAATCGGCCTTGGGTAGTAAATGGGGAGCAGGCGACATCATGTATGCCGACCTCGACGGTGATGGCAAGATCAGCACAGGAAGCAATAAGCTGGGAGATACAGGTGACCGCGTTATCTTGGGTAACAGTACACCGCGCTTTAACTACGGTCTGACTATCGATGCAAGCTGGAAAGGAATCGACTTCCGCGCATTCTTCCAGGGCATCGGTAAACGTGACTATTGGCTGCAGGGCCCGTACTTCTGGGGATCAACCGGTCTTGGACAATGGCAGGCTGCCGGCTTCAAGGAACATTGGGACTTCTGGCGTCCGGAAGGTGACCCTCTGGGAGCAAACACCAATGCTTACTACCCACGTGTAGCAAGAAACGGCGGTAAGAATACGAATGTACAGAGCCGTTATTTGCAGAATGCAGCTTATTGCCGTCTGAAAAATATCCAGATAGGCTATACTTTGCCTAAAACATGGACAGAAAAAGCAGGTATGTCGTCTGTACGTGTCTATGTATCCGGAGACAACCTGCTTACTTTCTCTGATATCACAGGCATCTTCGACCCGGAAGCAATCGGAAGTACATATGATGCGAACAACGGTAAACTGTATCCGTTGCAGAGAGTCATTTCAGTCGGTTTAAATGTTAACTTCTAAAAAACACCAAGATTATGAAAATTAAAATGAAATATATCGTGGCGCAGGCTTGCCTCGTAGCGGGAGCATCCATAGCTCTGACTTCGTGCAACGACTTTCTGGACAGAGAGCCGCTGGATCAGGTCACTCCGCAAGAGTATTTCCAGACTGCAGACCACTTGGCAGCATATACCATTTCAAAATACAACTCTATGTTCTCAACACATAGCGGATGGAATGCCGGTACGGTAAACAATGATGGCGGTACAGACAACATGGTAGTGGGTGGTTATAACTCTACCTACTATGAAAAAGGAATCTGGAAAGTACCTTCAAACAATGACAACTGGTCCAACGGATTGTCACTGGCCCGTTATTGCAACTACTTTTTCGAACAGGTGCTACCTAAATATGAAGCCGGAAAAATTTCGGGGGCAGAAGATGATCTCAAACACTACATCGGTGAAATGTATTTCATGCGTGCCTTGATATATTACAACCAGCTACGTAAATACGGAGATTATCCTATCATCACTGAGGTACTTCCGGATGATGAAGCGATACTGATTGAAAAGAGTGTACGTCAGCCACGCAATAAAGTGGCCCGCTTCATTCTCGAAGATCTCGACAAAGCCATCGGGTTAATGAAAAACCAAGGCTTCATGAACAACAATCGCCTGAACAAGCAATGTGCATTGCTGATCAAATCACGTGTGGCATTATACGAAGCTACATTTGAGAAATATCATCAGGGAACAGGCCGCGTGCCGGGTGACGAAACATGGCCGGGAAAGAGCGTACATCCGAATTTCTCACTTGATGTAACAGCCGAAATCAACTTCTTCCTCGACCAGTGTATGGATGCAGCCTCACAAGTAGCGGACGCTATCACACTGACTGAAAACACAGGGGTATTCAATCCGCTCAGCGACAGCGAATATTCCGGTTGGAATCCTTACTTTGAAATGTTCTCTGCCGAAGACATGAGTGGTTATTCCGAAGTTCTTTTCTGGAAAGATTATCTTCGTTCGGGAAGTATCAACATCAGCCACGGTGCTCCCAACTATATCTATTCAGGTGGAAACAATGGAATGTTGAGAAGCTATGTACAGACTTTCCTGATGGAGAACGGATTGCCCTGGTATGCCAGCAACAGCGGATTTAAAGGTGACAGCAGAATTCAGGAAGAAAAGGAAGGACGTGACCAGCGCCTGCAACTTTTCTTATTCGGTGAGAAAGACAAACAGGCTCCGAGAGCCGATGGTGACGGCACTATGCCCGAGTTCGGCGAACCTGCTCTCTTTGAATTGCAGGAAGTCAGAGACTTGACGGGATATCGCATCCGCAAGTGCCTGACTTATAAGAAAGACCAGATCATCTCCGGTTCCGACCAGTCGACCACAGGATGCATCATCTATCGTGGTGTGGAAGCTTACCTTAACTATCTGGAGGCATATTACCTGAGAAACGGTAAGGTCGACGGAAAAGCAGCCCAATACTGGACCGCTATCCGCAAACGTGGCGGAGTGGACACAGACTACGAAAAGACCATCCGCAATACGGATATGAGCAAGGAAGTAGACTGGGCAAAATACTCCGGTTCTACATTGGTAGACGCAACTTTATTCAATATCCGTCGCGAACGTCGTTGCGAATTCATCGGCGAGGGTATGCGTTGGGACGACCTGATGCGTTGGAGAGCTATGGATCAGTTGCTCACAACCAAATATATTCCGGAAGGATTCAACTTCTGGGATGAAGCTTATGATGACTATGTGGCAATGAAGAATGACAAAGGCGAGCCCAAATACAAAATTGTATCAGACGGTAGCTCAACGGCCAATATGTCAGCCAAAGAATTGGGTAAATATGTACGTCCGTACTCAATCGTCAAAGCAAACAACGCTGTATTTGACGGTTATACATTCGCTAAGGCATACTACTTGTATCCGGTACCGATACGGCAAATGGAGCTTTTGTCTCCGGACCGTTCAGTCAACAATTCTGTGCTTTACCAGAATCCATACTGGCCAAGCAAAACAAGCGAACCTGCTATCGAATAATAGTTTTCCAATAGGAACTAAAATATAAAAAGTATTGATTTTTAGTATATAATAAAGTTGTTGTGGTAAGAGATTTATAGCAGCTACACAAATTTGAAAAAGGAAAATTGGGAAAAGGGCATCCGTGAGGATGTCCTTTTTTATATTATTATATAGGAAAAAAGCATATATAAACAGAAAAGGCTGTGCAAAATTACACAGCCTTTCGTTAGATAGATATCCGCAAATATTAGCTCTTATTGGCGCGTTTACGTTCAGTTTCATCCAGAATAACCTTACGCATACGCATTGCTTTCGGAGTAACTTCTACATATTCGTCTTCCTTAATGTATTCCAAGGCCTCTTCAAGAGAGAACTGTACAGGAGGAATCAAACGGGCTTTCTCGTCAGAACCGGAAGCACGCATATTAGTCAACTTCTTCGACTTAGTCACATTTACAACCAAATCTTTTTCGTGAGCATGCTCACCCACTACCTGACCTGCATACACCTCTTCCTGAGGGAAAATAAAGAATTTACCACGATCCTGCAATTTGTCGATAGCATAAGCAAATGCAGTACCACTCTCCATAGCGATAATCGAACCATTGGTACGACGTTCTATGTCTCCTTTGAACGGCTGATATTCCTTAAAGCGGTGTGCCATGATAGCCTCACCTGCCGAAGCCGTCAGAACATTCGTACGAAGACCGATGATACCACGCGAAGGCATATCAAATTCAAGGTTGATGCGTTCACCGGTATTCTCCATCATAGTCATCTCACCTTTACGGCGGGTTACCATATCGATGATCTTACTTGAATATTCTTCAGGTACGTTAATCGTAAGCTCCTCAATCGGTTCACATTTTACTCCATCTATTTCTTTATAGATTACTTGCGGCTGTCCGACCTGTAACTCGTAACCTTCGCGACGCATGGTTTCGATCAAAACAGAAAGGTGAAGCACACCACGGCCTGATACAACCCATTTACCGTCTTCTTCGCTCTTACGTACGCGCAAAGCCAGATTCTTATCCAATTCCTTGGTCAGGCGATCATGGATATGACGTGAAGTTACAAATTTACCATCTTTACCATAGAACGGAGAGTCGTTGATGGCAAACAGCATACTCATAGTCGGTTCATCGATAGCAATAGGTGGCAATGCTTCCGGATTTTCATAATCACAGATCGTATCTCCGATCTCGAATCCGTCAATACCTACCAAAGCGCAAATATCTCCCGAAGAGACCTCAGTCGTCTTCACACGACCCAGCCCTTCGAATACATGAACCTCTTTAATCTTAGATTTCACAATGCTGCCGTCACGCTTAGCCAAAGACACGTTCATGCCTTCTTTCAGTGTACCACGATGAACACGCCCTACAGCAATACGGCCTGTATATGAAGAATAGTCAAGTGAAGTGATCAGCATCTGAGGAGTACCCTCCAATTGCTCCGGAGCAGGAATGTTCTCTACAATACAATCCAGCAAAGGCACAATACTGTCCGTCTGCTCTTTCCAGTCCGTACTCATCCAGTTATTCTTGGCCGAACCATAGATTGTCGGAAAATCAAGTTGCTCTTCGGTAGCATCCAGGCTGAACATCAGGTCGAAGACCATCTCGTGTACTTCGTCCGGACGACAGTTCGGTTTGTCTACCTTATTAATAACAACAATCGGTTTCAATCCGATTTCCAAAGCTTTCTGCAGCACAAAGCGCGTTTGCGGCATCGGGCCTTCAAAAGCATCAACCAACAGAATGCATCCGTCGGCCATGTTGAGCACACGCTCTACTTCGCCACCGAAGTCGCTGTGTCCCGGAGTATCAATAATATTAATCTTAGTTCCGTTGTAATTGATAGAAACGTTTTTAGAGAGGATCGTTATCCCTCGTTCACGCTCCAAGTCGTTGTTATCCAGAATTAATTCTCCGCTTGTTTGGTTGCCGCGAAACAAGTTTCCGGCTAAAAGCATTTTATCGACGAGAGTCGTTTTCCCATGGTCAACATGGGCAATAATTGCAATGTTTCGAATATTTTGCATATAATACCTATTATTTGGCGACAAAGGTACAAAAATTGGATTAGAAAAAAGGGATACTATAGAAAATATTTCCTGCAATTCATTGTGGGATAAAAGATAATGCCTATCTTTGCACGCTCAAAGAAACATTTTATAGATCAATAATTTTATTAATTATGTATTTAGACGCTGCTAAAAAGCAAGAAATCTTCAGTAAGTACGGAAAGTCTAACACTGATACTGGCTCAGCTGAGGCCCAGATAGCTTTGTTTTCATACCGTATTACTCACCTGACTGAGCACATGAAGCTCAACAGAAAAGATTATAGTACAGAAAGAGCTTTGACTATGTTGGTAGGTAAACGTCGTGCTTTGCTCGACTACCTGAAAGCAAAAGATATCACCAGATATCGTGATATCATCAAAGAGCTCGGCTTGCGTAAGTAATCACTTACTGCGAACAAAATTTAAAAGCCGTTTCCTCTCTATGGAGGAAACGGCTTTTATTTTTTATCTTTCTCCCTTGCTTGGATATAAAATTTCATTAATTTTGCAGCAAAACGAATTAAATTATAACCTTTTACCGGGAAAATACATTCAACATTATGGATACAAGCAAAATCGTAGGAGAAAAAATTAAATCACTCCGTGAGAACAAAGGAATCTCAATAGAAGAACTTGCCGAACGCTCAGGATTGGCCATTGAACAAATAGAACGTATCGAAAACAATATTGACTTGCCTTCATTGGCTCCACTTATCAAAATAGCCCGCGTATTGGGCGTACGTCTGGGCACTTTCCTCGACGACCAGGACGAAACAGGTCCGGTAGTCTCACGCAAGATGGAAGCTACAGACACGATCAGCTTCTCAAACAACGCCATCCATTCGCGCAAACACATGCAGTATCATTCACTGTCCAAGTCAAAAGCCGACCGCCATATGGAGCCGTTCATCATCGATGTAGCCCCTACACAAGACAGTGATTTTGTACTTTCTTCTCACGAAGGAGAAGAATTCATCATGGTCATGGAAGGTGTCATGGAAATCAGTTACGGAAAAAGCACTTACCTGCTCGAAGAAGGTGACAGTATCTACTATGATTCCATCGTCCCCCATCACGTTCATGCTTATGAAGGACAAGCCGCCAAAATCCTGGCAGTAATCTATACACCCATTTAATGATCAGCAATGATCGCTCTACACATTACTAAAAACATGCAACTATACGAAAGAACACTCGGACAATGGCTTGAACATTGGGCCGAAACAACACCGGACAAAGAATATATTGTATACTCCGACCGCAACTTGCGCTTCACCTGGAAGCAATTCAACAAGCGGGTAGACGATATGGCGAAAGGATTGATTGCCATCGGAGTGGAAAGAGGTACCCACGTCGGAATCTGGGCAGCAAACGTACCGGACTGGCTTACCTTATTATATGCCTGCGCGAAGATAGGTGCAGTCTACGTAACGGTAAACACCAACTATAAACAAGCCGAACTGGAATACTTGTGCGAGAACTCGGATATGCATACGCTCTGCATTGTCAACGGCGAAAAAGACAGCGACTTTGTACAGATGACCTACACCATGCTTCCGGAACTGAAAACCTGCGAACGAGGACATCTGAAAAGCGAGCGTTTTCCTTATATGAAGAACGTAATCTACGTAGGACAGGAGAAACATCGCGGAATGTACAACACACAGGAGATCCTGTTGCTAGGCGATAACATAGAAGACACCGAGCTCAACGAACTCAAGTCGCAGGTCGATTGCCACGATGTGGTAAACATGCAATATACATCAGGAACAACCGGATTTCCCAAAGGGGTTATGCTGACACATTACAATATCAGCAATAATGGTTTCCTGACCGGAGAACACATGAAATTCACGGGCAATGATAAACTCTGCTGTTGTGTTCCATTGTTCCACTGCTTCGGTGTAGTGCTGGCCACCATGAACTGTCTGACTCATGGTTGTACTCAAGTGATGGTGGAACGTTTTGACCCGCTGATCGTATTAGCCTCTATCCATAAAGAGAAATGTACAGCACTTTATGGAGTACCCACTATGTTTATTGCCGAACTGAACCATCCGATGTTCGATATGTTCGATATGTCGAGCCTCCGCACCGGTATCATGGCCGGCTCACTCTGCCCGGTAGAATTGATGAAGCAAGTGGAAGAGAAAATGTATATGAAGGTTACCAGTGTATACGGACTGACAGAAGCAGCCCCCGGAATGACTGCTACACGCATTGACGATCCGTTTGACGTACGTTGTAACACCGTAGGGCGTGACTTTGAATTTACGGAGGTAAAAGTGCTCGATCCTGAAACTGGTGAAGAATGCCCGGTCGGCGTACAGGGGGAAATGTGCAACCGGGGATATAACACCATGAAAGGATATTACAAGAATCCACAAGCTACGGCTGAAGTGATAGACAAAAACAATTTCCTACACTCAGGAGACTTGGGAATCAAGGACGAAGATGGGAATTATCGTATCACAGGACGTATCAAAGATATGATCATCCGTGGTGGAGAGAATATCTACCCCCGTGAGATAGAGGAATTCCTCTATAAGCTCGACGGAGTGAAGGACGTACAGGTATCGGGCATCCCATCTAAAAAATATGGAGAGGCAGTAGGGGCTTTCATCATTTTGCACGAAGGAGTAACTATGCAGGCTTCGGACGTACAAGACTTCTGCCGGAATAAAATCTCCCGCTACAAAATCCCTAAATACATTTTCTTTATTGACGAATTTCCCATGACCGGGAGCGGTAAGATACAAAAATTCAAACTGAAGGATTTAGGACTGAAGCTCTGTGAGGAGCAAGGTATCCAGATTATATAAAGCAGATATGCATGATAAGTGATTAGCGTCTGACGCTAATCACTTATCACTGTCACTATTTTGCCATAGGCAGAGTAAAATAGAAAACAGTTCCTTCTCCCTGTTTGGAACGTACCCAGATACGCCCGCCCATCTTTTCGACAAGCATCCGGCAGATAGTCAGTCCCAATCCGGTCCCTTGCACAAAATCATCTATTTTTCCGAAACGCTGAAAGATGGTGGCCACCCTTTCTGCCGGAATACCTTTCCCCGTATCAGACATGTAAAACTGTACCATATCCGCCTTCTTCTGAAATCCAAAATGAATTTCTCCGACAGAAGTAAATTTAATGGCATTGGTAATCAGATTAACCAAAACCTGAGAAATACGTTCCCAGTCTCCTTGTATGCAAAGTTGCGAATCTACCTCGTCCAGCACAAGCCGAACTTCCGGCTTAACCGATTTCACATGTAATTCATATAACTGTAAACAGATATCTTTCAGCCTCACCGGGTGATAAGAAAGCTCCAAGGAACCGGCTTCAAGTGCCGAAAGATCAAGAATATCATTAAAGAGATTCAACAGAACAGTCGAGTTGTGTTCCACAATATCGGCATACTGTCGCTTTTCACACTCATTGTCCGCTTCAATAATCAGTTTGGAAAAACCTACAATCGCATTCAGAGGAGTACGGATTTCGTGGCTCATATTAGCCAAAAACGAAGATTTCATCCGGTCGGCCTCTTCTGCCTTAATCCGGGCAGCTATAAGCTCCTTTTCCGTCTTCTTGATTTCGGTTACATCCCACGATACTCCGATAATATAAGGATGCTGACCTCCCGAAGGGACAACTGTTTTCATTGTAGTGACCGTACGGACCTCACCGCTCATAGTTGTATAATTCTCCAGATATTCAATACGTCCCAACTTCATCACCTTCAAATCGTCTTCCCGGAAATGTTCGGCATCTTTCTTGTCCGGGAATATATCTGCATCCGTACTACCGACAGCCCTCTGGACAGAGATTCCGGAATGCTCGGCAAAAGCTTTATTCCAATAAAGATAACGAAAATCATTTCCGGTATCCTTCACAAATAAATAGACGGGAATATTGTTCAAAATGTCATTCATCAACGAATTGAGACGTACAATCTCACTTCGCTGGGTCTCATTGATCTTAGCCATCTCAGTCTCCTGCGAGACATCGCGACACATACATAACAAATACTGATCATCCAGCGGAAAAATACGATTTTCATAATGATGGAGTACCCCGTCCAGCATTAATGAATGTTCAGCTGTCGAACTCTTACCGGTATGGATGACTTTATCCATGTTGTGACGAACACTTTCATACGCTTCTTCGGGAACAATATCTTTTACATTTGAATTAATAATACTATCGGAGGTGGTACCTTCCACATGATTTGTTGTAGGAGATGAAGCCAACTCCACAATGTTCGCATTATGGTCAAAAACAGTCAGCATATCAGGCAATGCATCTAAAATCCGAGTACTGTACCGTTCACGGAATCGCCCTTTTTTCAGAGAGTCGAGTTCGGAAGAGAGGCCTTCCACCTTCTTTTCCAATTTACATACAATTTCCAGTAGTTCCTCTTTCGTTTTATGCTCGTAATGTCCCATGGATTTGAGTCTATTTAAATCTGTTTTGTTGTATATAGCATCACATTACTTGCAAATATAATACATATATCCAAAAAATATCCTACAAATCGAAGTTATTATTGATTAAAAAAGTCGATAGCTTTTGCCCTACTACTCAGAATGTTCTATCTTTGCACCACTTTATATTTTAAACAATTTACATTTATGTCCACAGAATTATTCTCTACCCTGCCCTACAAAGTGGCAGACATCACGCTTGCCGACTTCGGTCGCAAGGAAATCGACTTGGCAGAAAAAGAGATGCCCGGCCTTATGGCTCTTCGCGAAAAATATGGAGAATCCAAACCATTGAAAGGTGCCCGTATCATGGGATCACTGCACATGACTATCCAGACTGCCGTCCTGATCGAAACACTGGTAGCCCTGGGAGCTGAAGTGCGTTGGTGCTCTTGCAATATATATTCAACTCAAGATCATGCTGCAGCGGCTATCGCAGCTTCAGGTGTTGCCGTATTTGCCTGGAAAGGAGAAACATTGGCAGACTATTGGTGGTGTACCTTGCAGGCCCTGAACTTTGAGGGGGGCAAAGGACCGACAGTGATTGTCGACGATGGCGGGGATGCCACTATGATGATCCATGTAGGTTACGAAGCAGAAAACAATGCTGCTGTATTGGACAAAGAAGTACATGCCGAAGACGAAATAGAATTGAATGCTATACTGAAAAAAGTGCTGGCAGAAGACAAAGAACGCTGGCACCGGGTAGCGGCTGAAGTGCGCGGAGTTTCGGAAGAGACAACGACCGGCGTGCATCGCCTATACCAGATGCAGGAAGAAGGCAAGTTGTTGTTCCCTGCCTTCAACGTAAACGACTCGGTTACCAAATCTAAATTCGACAACCTGTATGGTTGCCGCGAATCATTGGCAGACGGCATCAAACGTGCCACAGACGTAATGATTGCCGGCAAAGTAGTTGTGGTATGCGGTTATGGCGATGTAGGTAAAGGCTGTTCACACTCTATGCGTTCCTACGGAGCCCGGGTGCTGGTTACAGAGGTCGATCCTATCTGTGCACTGCAGGCTGCCATGGAAGGTTTTGAAGTAGTAACCATGGAAGACGCCTGCAAAGAAGGTAACATCTTTGTCACTACTACCGGTAATATCGATATCATCCGTATCGATCACATGGAACAAATGAAAGATCAGGCTATCGTTTGCAACATCGGCCATTTTGACAATGAAATCCAGGTAGATGCACTGAAACATTATCCGGGTATCAAACGTGTCAATATCAAGCCACAGGTAGACCGCTATTATTTCCCTGACGGTCACAGTATCATTCTGTTGGCAGACGGTCGGTTGGTAAACCTGGGATGTGCCACAGGCCACCCGTCATTCGTAATGAGTAATTCATTCACCAATCAGACATTGGCCCAAATCGAGTTGTTCAACAAGAAATACGATATCAATGTATATCGTTTGCCTAAACATCTGGATGAAGAAGTAGCCCGCCTACACCTTGAAAAAATTGGTGTGAAGCTGACCAAGTTGACTCCGGAGCAGGCTGCCTACATCGGTGTGTCTGTTGACGGTCCTTACAAAGCGGATCATTACAGATATTAAAAAAGTTACGATTGGACGATTTACGAATAACGACTGAAATTACTTTTTCTCACTTCAGGATAGTAAATCGTCTAATCCTAAGTCAAACTTCAATTGTAAATTGTAAATCGTCTAATCGTAAATGAAAAAATTTCTTCCCGACCTGATTGCCATTCTGGCATTTATAGTTATCTCTTTCATCTATTTCTTCCCTGCTATCACCGAAGACCGGATTCTCTTCCAGCACGACACCGTGGCCGGAGCCGGAGCCGGACAAGAAGCCAAAGAATATTATGAGAGAACAGGTGAACGTACCCGCTGGACCAATGCACTCTTCGGAGGTATGCCTACCTACCAGATGTCCCCGAGTTACGACTCTACCGAGCCGCTGACATTTGTACAGAAAGTATATCACCTTTTTCTTCCGAACTACGTATGGCTCACATTTATCATGATGCTCGGGTTCTATATCCTGCTAAGGGCATTCGGCATACCGGCATGGCTCGCAGGGTTAGGAGGAATCATTTGGGGATTTTCGTCCTATTTCTTCATTCTGATAGCTGCCGGACATATCTGGAAATTTATTACTTTAGCCTATATTCCACCTACGATAGCAGGTATAGTACTTGCTTACCGAAAGAAATATCTGTTAGGAGGTATTATCACCGCTTTATTCATGGCTATGCAGATATTGTCCAACCATGTGCAGATGACTTATTATTTCTTGTTTGTTATTCTTTTCATGGTAGGCGCATTCTTCGAAGACGCCTGGCGAAAAAAAGAACTCCCCCAATTCTTCAAAGCTACCGGCGTGCTGATTGTTGCAGGACTGATTGGAGTATCCATCAACCTCTCAAACCTATACCACACTTACGAATATAGTAAAGAAACGATGCGTGGTAAAAGTGAACTGAAATATGAAGGAGCTGCCGCCAAACAGACTAGCAGCGGCCTCAACCGCGATTACATCACTCAATGGAGTTATGGTATCGGTGAAACATTCTCCCTGCTGGTCCCCAATGTCAAAGGAGGCGCTTCCGTACCGCTGTCACGAAGTGAGAAAGCAATGGAAAAGGCTAATCCGATGTATAGCAGCCTCTACTCACAGCTAACTCAATATTTTGGCGATCAGCCGATGACAAGTGGTCCGGTCTATGTAGGCGCATTCGTACTAATGCTTTTCATTTTGGGATGTTTCATTGTAAAAGGTCCTATGAAATGGGCACTACTGGGAGCTACCATCTTCTCTATCCTACTTTCATGGGGTAAAAACTTCATGGGATTGACAGACTTTTTCATCGATTATATCCCAATGTACAATAAGTTCCGGGCTGTATCCTCTATTTTGGTAATTGCCGAGTTTACTATTCCTTTGCTCGCCATCCTTACCCTGAAGGAAATACTCACCAAGCCGGAATTATTGAAAGAGAAACTGAAATACATCTATATCAGTTTCGGATTAACCGGGGGATTGGCACTGCTCTTTGCCATTGCTCCCCGTCTGTTCTTTCCTACCTATATTCCAGGTAACGAAATGGCAGCTCTGCAAAATGCCCTGCCTGCCGACCAACTATCGCCCATTATTGCCAATCTTGAGGAAATGCGTGTACACCTTTTCACCTCTGATGCTTGGCGAAGTTTCTTTATCGTCACCATCGGCACCCTGCTTTTACTGGCCTATAACGCCAAAAAGCTGAAAGCAACCTGGACTGTTGCCGCTATTGCTCTATTATGCCTGGGAGACATGTGGAGCGTAAATAAACGTTATCTGTACGACGAACAGTTTATCCCGAAATCAGAGCAGACTGCTACATTCCGGAAAACACAGACAGATGAACTAATCCTGCAAGACCCATCACTGGATTATCGTGTACTGAACTTTGCGGGCAATACATTTGAAGAAAACAATACCTCTTATTGGCACAAGAGCGTAGGCGGTTATCATGCTGCAAAGCTTCGCCGTTATCAGGAAATGATAGACCATCACATCGCTAAAGAAATGCAGGCAGCCTATCAGGAAGTAGCTACAGCCGGTGGACAAATGGATAGCGTAAACGCTGCTAAGTTTCCTGTATTGAATATGCTGAATACGAAATACTTTATATTCCCTGCCGGACAGCAAGGTCAAACAGTCCCCATTGAAAACCCATATACTTTCGGAAATGCATGGTTCATAGATAAAATACAATACGTGAACAATGCAAACGAAGAAATCGATGCCATCGGGCAAGTCGACCTGCAACAAACCGCTATAGTAGACTCTAAGTTTAAAGAGGCACTGAAAGGAGTGAACGAGGGGTACAAAGACTCACTGTCTACGATTCGTTTGACCAGTTATGAACCTAACCAATTAGTATACGAGACTTCCTCACCCCAAGACGGTATAGTGGTTTTCTCCGAAATATATTATCCGGGGTGGACGGCAACCATTGATGGCAAGCCCGCCGATATTGCCCGTGCAGACTACATTTTACGTGCTATGAATGTCCCGGCAGGTAAACACACCATCGAAATGCGTTTTGATCCGCAAAGCCTGCATATTACAGAAGGTATTGCATACGGAGCGATGGCGTTATTGCTGGTAGGAGTAATAATCCTGATATGGATCTATCGAAAAAAATATAGTGAAAACAGCAAATAATCATTAATTAAATGATGAAAGAGGGTGTTTCATAACTCACCACAGATTACACGGATTTACACAAAAACGTTTTTAATACACTGATAGCCAATGATATTTATCTGTGTAAATCAGTGTAATCTATGGTGAATACGAGTTTTGACACATCCCTCTTTATTGTTTTAATATAATAACGACAAGGATTATAATAGACAAAGGAAGTTCACAATAATCTTCAAGCAAAAGTATATGATAATTGGATGTTCCGGATGGAGGTTATACATCAAAACCAACATTACACAGGAAATCTTCTTTTAGCATTCTGTCAAAATGTATTTTGAGATTCCTCAGAATCAATTCTTTGTGCCCTGGAAACAAGAAGAGAGTAAAAAACGCAGGAATACCCTTTTCCAGGAAGTCAGAGAGTCGGAAAATACAGTGAAATGCTACCATAAAGACAAGATACCAAGGGCATTTACTTTTAGGAAGAAACCTGGAAATCTCATAAACATTCGGAATAACACTTTTAAAAAGAGTCCTCCAAACTCTGTTCTAGAAGAAAAAGCAGTTCTTTTTCCCTAAATTAAGGGATGTTTCGAGAAGGAAAACCGATGCTTTCATCAGAATACAGACTTCTTATTCATAAGAAGTTAACTTCCTACTCTCAGGAAATTAATTCTCTGTCGGCAGGAAGTTAGTTATTTGCCGACAGGAAGTTAACTTCCTTCCGATACCTCTCACATAATTTTGTAGGCGTTAATTTAGCGGTATCATTTTCTTGCATAGTTGGATGTCCCATATGCAAAATCTATTTAGTAGATCATGGATACCGAAAATTTAAGGAAAAAATACATTTTATGGAGCAATATCGTTGATCTTCGTTCTCGAGGTATCAATATAACAAGAACTGCACATTGTCTTGGTGTTTCACGCGATACAGTGAAACATCTGCAGTCTTTGAGTTCCGATGAACTATTTCGGAAGTACCAGGAGTCACGCCGG
>OBXW01000678.1_pt1 | contig 17790 bp, 11 predicted proteins | sample 1495431 | NCBI WGS metagenome assembly OBXW01 (sample SAMEA2580166, study PRJEB22360) | human gut metagenome | biome: human gut; feature: human-associated habitat; material: faeces | place: Denmark | collected 2008/2010 | reverse complement strand
GGCATATTTAGATCCGTCAGAAGTAAACTGTATTCCTTTTTTCGTATCAGTTCTATCAGCTCCGCAGCATCAGTGCAGGTGTCGCAGTGTACTCCTTCCTGTGCATACATTTCTTTCAGCATCAGGAGCAGCACTTCATCATTGTCGATGGCAATGACCTCATGGTATGCCTCATTGCGGCGAGCATAGCCTTGATAGGATTGTTTTGGCTGTTCTCCGGCTGTCAGCATGGGGATTTCCACCGTGAAGCGGCTTCCCTTGCCTCTTTCGCTCTCCAACAGCACCGTGCCGCCGAGCATCGCCACAATACGCTGTACTATTGACAATCCTAATCCGAAGCCGTCTTTGGCTGCGGCGTTAGACAGCCGTTCAAACGCACCAAACACACATTCTTGTTCATCTTTGGTCATACCTGTACCCGTGTCCTCGACAATCAGTGTCAGCACTCCGTCAGTATAATCGGTAGTAAGCGACACACCACCTACCTCTGTGAACTTGATGGCGTTTGACAGCAGGTTGTTCCCGATTTGAATTATTCGTTCTTTGTCGGTCAGTATAATGGCATCACTTTCATTCTTCACAATCAAGGATAGTCCCTTATTCATAGCAACGGGCATAAACTCTGTTTCAAGCGTTTGTGTGATTGCTGAAATTCGGCAAGGTTGCATTTTGGGCTGTTCCTTACCGTTGTCCAATCGGAAGAAGTCAAGCAGAGTGTTGAGCATATCTCGCATACGGCCGGAAGATTGTTGTATGTTTTGAAGAAAATGCACACTGTTCTCCTTGTTGCACTCTTTCTGTAACAGCTCGGCATAACCTGTTATTGCCGTCAGCGGTGTGCGCAGTTCATGGGTGATGGTATGCACCGCTTTCTTCCGGGAGGCTATCAAAACATTATTTTGTTCAACGCTCAGATTCAGTTCGTTTATCAACCGTTCTCTTTCTTTCCTTGCATGTACCTTCTTCTTTATATCCCGTTGTATGATAAGATAAAAGACAACAAGCAGAGCGACGGAGAATGTAATCAAGCCGGTAATGATAACGGTTGACCGCTCATAGGATGCTTTCAGACGCACCTCCTTGTTTCGGAAGGCAATCCATGCCTGTTCGTCCAGACTTGTAATCAACATTCGCAGTTTCCGATTGAGATCCTTGTTACATAGACGCAAACTGTCTGTATAGGTTTCTATATCACGTTGCTGCCTGTTTATCTGTGAAATCAGTTTTTTATCCAATGAGGTCTGCCGGGTCGTGACTGGCAGCTGCACGGTTTCCTTTCCGCCCAAAAGTCCGGCTATGCCTTTCTTCTTGCGGGTAACAGTCTTAGTTGTCGTGTGCGTAGTAACGATCGGTTTCTGATTTAACAGAAGGCTGTCGGTCTGCCTTTGTTCCCGTGAGGCTTCCATGATTTGAAACAGATGCGCTTCTTTGGCGGCTAACAATGTACGGAGCGAATCTATCTGAATGGGTAGTATGAATTCCTCGCATTGTACGCGTAAGGCTTGCAGCATGGAATCGGTCTGCACACGGCGTTTCCGGTAAGCCAAAGTATCCTCATTATCCCATACCAAGACGGATTCACCGTAAGTTGCCAATGCGGTCACATAACGATGGGCGGTGTTGATGTTATGCTGGGTCTGGAATATAGAGATTGATTCAACTTCTATCTTCTGTACCCGGTTACGCTCATGGAGAATAATGGCGACCATGCTGCCAATAATCACCATCAAAAGGAAATATCCTATGAATATTTTATGTTGTAAAAGTATCTTCATAGATTTTGCCTTTTTATAAATACAAAAATCCGTTATTTATCAGACTCCAGTTATGTTTGTTTCCGATGCTGTTCCGTCATTTCCGGCTCATGTTTTTTGAGGTAGTTACGGAAGGTATCGGGATGCTGACCGGTTTCAAGTAGACGACTCTCATCATATTCATTTATAAATGGCATACGCCCGCATATAACAGCAGGCGTATGTTTCATTTTAATTTATGTTTGATAATATTCATTGCGTAACTGACGGTGCTATCGTACCATCTGAAACATAGGTCGCATCCCAAGAACCTTCCAATTGAATATTATTGAGATTTAATCCCGGTAAACGAATGTTCAGCGGTTTTATCACGACATTGTTCAGAGCCTCAAGCAGTGGTTGCAACAGTTGGTTGGTCAAGCCACCCACAATGCCGGAAAGAATATTATCGCCCAATAATTGCTTGACTACTTCTTCCAGATTAACTATATCATTTAGTTTGATATTCAGCTCCAGCGGTTCGCCGGTTGATTCTTCGCTGAAGTCACTCAACGTCAGATTCAGAAGTTCAAATGTAGTGCTATACTGCAAATTGGATTGCATCTGATAACTCAAAGGTTTGTGAATATCCACAAGCAAACCATTAAGAGCCTGCTCATCCAGTTTCTCCAACAGCGAGGCAAGTAATAATTTATACTCTTCGCTATCACGATTTACGTCTATTCTCGTAAGTTTCCCTTCTCCGCAAAGGCTAAGCACATTCAATTTACCAAGATTATTAATTTTGGTTACAGGAATGTTTTTCCATGTTATTTCAGGATAATAAGAACGGCATGTGCGGTTAAAGTCTATGCTTTTAGGTAAGGACGAATAAGTCACGTCAACAGCATTTACAGTAGTCCACGGGTTGAGAATATAGTTCAAGCCAAGCAAATTGTTACCTGCACCTCCTTCACCCTTCAACGCGGCTTCAAGACGTTTGGTAACCTCTTTAAGCAACTGCTCATTTAATGCTTCTACCACATCTCCCAATATCATATTTACCAAACGGTCAACGATTGTTGTGAGGCTTCCAGCAATCACATCAAGCCCGGTTGCCTTGCTCAAGGCATCCAGTATAGAAGATCTTAGCAAACCTTTTACAATATCAGTCGTGAGATTATTTTCGCGGATTTGCTTGACAAGATTGTCTACCAACATGGATACAGCCTTGTTGTCATCAATCATGTCACGACCGTAAACATTTCCGGCAACCACACGTTGCATCAATACGTTGGGGGATGGATTAGCCGGGCTGAAATCAACGGTACATAGATAGAACATATTGTATTGGTTGAAACCTTTTGGTCCCATTTCAGGCATATTGATACGTGCAGACGCGAAGTCCCCATTGTATCCGGTCAGAATTTCATTGTCCCTTTGATCTATGAAAAGATTTTTGTCGGCATTACCAACAAATACAGCCTTGTAATCCCCATTAGGAAGTTCAAAATTTATTTCCTGCGTTAGAGGCCACTCGTATGTCTGGGGTGTGATATTTCCTACAGTTCCTTCATACTTCAATACAGTTTTTTCTGTATGATATTTGTACATTCCGTCTGCCTGTTTTTGGTAGATCAGGCACACTAAAGATTGTATCTGCTCGGAATTTCCGTTAACCGCAGCACGGGTGTTTGCGACTAAACCTGCCGGTTGAGGAAAGAATGTCGCATGGAAATACCCCTCCGGGACGTTTCCTTCCACATTACCGCTTGTAGGTTTATCCAACAATGAATCCGTATCATTGTCGCATGATGTAAACGCAATGGCTGCACACAATAATAATCCTATATATGATGCTTTCATAAACTGTCCTCCTGTCGTTTAAAAGTTATCAATCCAACCGTCCCATTCTTCATCTTCAATGTTGATGTTGCCGCTGAAGCTGACATCAAAGTTTCCACTTCCGTTTCCGAGTGTCAACCATGTTATCTGGTTTGGGTATATCGGTATCGTGGAATGGTCGGACTTTATCGGATATTTTGTTGTCCCGGTTGAGGTAGTGATCTCAAGATAATTGTTTGTCCCGGCGGCATCGGCGATATTCTCCTGTGGTAGAAGATTTATCTTAACTCTAACCTCTGAAGCTCCAAGTCCATCGGTTATAGTCTTGGATAATACGATAGGTTCTCCGTCTGTAATCACTTGTCCGCCTGTGCCGTCGTGAATATACATGGTTGTATGCCCTTTTACTTGGAGTTTTACCGACTGCATATCAGGTATGTTTTTTATTCTAACCTCCAAAGCCCCGTTCTGCCTTGTAAGTACGGTGGATTGTGTTCCGGTATTTGCAGAAGCGACAAAACTTAGAATGCTTCTAAAAATATGTTTGTCTGTTTCATCTTCATTACCATTGATGTACCCAGTAGTGGCTTCTTTGTATGATGGAACTATATCCGCACTATATAAGTCCGGCAGCTTCGGGGTTTGACCTTTTGGAACTGCGAGAAAAACAGCTTTGTAGCTTGTTTTCGTATTTAGATCTTCAACCGTAAGGTGATTATCTGTCAATTCCAATTCGCGCACCTGCGAATAGCCGATTGTGCCGTCACCATTGTCTCGACCTTCATATAGATACATTTTTGCGTCATAATTGGCGAGATTAAGACTTTGGGCGGCACGAGACTGGGCATTAAGTCCGATGTGAAAAGTAGTTGATGTTCTCTCGGATTCCGGTAACAGTTCGGATTCCGAAGAACATGACGACAGGATTCCTGCCAATGCTATCGCCATGCTTGATAATAAAGAGAATCTGCTCATATAATCTTGTTTTTATTTTCTGGTTGTAATTGTTATTTTTTATCTCCGCCAAGTGTTCCTCCGTCATGCTCACCCCATTCCTTGTCAATGCCCAAGCCGGGAGGCACATTGTCGTTATCCATTGCGCCTCCATAATATTCATCCCACACGGTATCTATCTCGATGTATATATCGCTTGTTTGTCCGCTCAGGTCTATAGGCTTATCATGCTTTCCCATTCGATAAAAATGGTTGGCACGTATGGGATAGTGCATGGCTGGGCTGTCACCTTCATCTTCTGGTGTATCAATAATGCCAGTACCGCTGCGTGAGGATATTTTATTGTTAGGGATATAGAATATTCTTCGCCGAGCAAGTACATCTCCTTCAGAATCGGTCATAACCAGTTCCAATGTGCTTTGTCCTATTTCCATGCCCGCTGCGATAGGCAGCAAATAGGCTGAAAGGGAGAATGTCCCGTTATCCTCCGGCTTGACTTCATAACTGGCAATGACACGTTCCGCTTCAATATTGCTGCCGGATGTGATGAAGTCCGTATATTCATTGTCCGGAACTATATCCGGAGAATCATATCCAATCGGCATTTGTGGTAAAAACCATATTTCCTTGTTTTGGGGTGTGTAAAGTCTGAGTTTTACATAAGCGACTTTAGTCCCTCCTATTTCAGCAGGCAGTTTCTTGAAGTAGCCCATTACTCCCGCCACACGGCGGTATAGGATTATCGGGCGGGACAATGCTGTTCCGTCTTTTAGCTGTTGCTTGGTGAATGTTTCGCTTCCGGCAAACAATTCCGATTGGGCAATCAGGTTTATGTTTGCACCATTTTGTAACTTGAAATGCTCTTCTGACAATTTCTTGCCTATGGTTGCAACGCTTCCGGGATTCCCGTAGGCCGCTACAGAATTTGCATTCTGGAACGAAGGGTTGTCTGATGTTCCTGTAAATGTGTCGTCAAAACCCACTGCAAGAAACATATATTGTGTACCCTCCTCGTAGTCCTGATACTTAGTCCGATATCCTTGTTGGCGAGTATCCAGTCCTGTCATTGCCCCGTCAAGGTGTTTCCAGCTTATATCTTCACTTGCCACACAGGTATAGTCCTCGTTTTCCTGCTTATAGATATACAATTGGACACGTGTTGCGTGTTGTTTGCCATATATATCTTCTCCGGGATCGACAACAGCGGTGCGCGTTGACGCAAGCGAATTGTTTTTTACAGTAATGGCAATGGAATATCTACTGTCAGAGGGTTCTTCCAAAGGAGGTGTGTCATTCTCCGAACATCCATATACCAGCATTGCCGCCAAACCGTAAATCAGATGTCTTATTTTTATAATATTTTTCATATTTATCTCCTTGATTTTCTCGTTATCTTATGTTTCTGCATAAGCATACTTTCGTTCAATATAACTTCAAACGATGTAGTGCCGTTCTTGACTACCACAAAGAACGCTTCCATCGGAGCGACCAGCAAATTAGGATTGTCTTTGCTTGAAACAGTCTGACTTTCGATAGTCGCATCTTTATTGTATGAACTGCCGCTGCACACTCGTATTTCTTCAATTTCAGAGTTTGCCTCCATCAGTTTTGCCACATTGATATGTGTCATAAACGGATTGCCCATAAGGAATGTCTTGCCGCTTTCTCGGTTATTGAGTGTAATTTTCCGAGGGATACTCATAGCAAAATGCCCAATATTCGCAACCGTTCTATCTATTGACTCTGATTTTCCAGTGGAAGTACCATTGGAACGGAAATAGAAATACCGGGGATGTTCCTTAGGGAAACGGAATGTATAATTATTCCTATCATTGGACGAACCCGCTTTGAACAAGAAACCTTGTCCTACAGCATACTTCGTATTTACAGCGTTGAAATCTGTAGACCAGCGTGCTGTTCCGACATCGGTTCCGTTTAACTCTTCATCTTTTTCTATTGCCGCGCCATTCCAGAAATGTTGATATACGATTGGTTGGTTACGGATCTCTTTATAGTTGTCAGCAGACAAAACGGTAAAATACTTGTCTTTTCCCCAATTTGCATTTGGAGATATGAACATATCACCGGTGTACATTTCCAGCAACGGGGCGGAAAGCAGATAATAGTGTCCGCCTTGCAGTGTTTTATCCACAAACACTTTGCCTCCCATTGTAAGGTAATGTGTGCCGACTACTTCTGCACCACTTTCAAAATGGATGTTCCTGCAATAGTTCTTTTCATTGCTTGCAAGTTCCGGATATTGTTTGGCATTTGCCGGAATAATGACATTGGTACACGACCACGGACTGCCGTCAGTCCAATTCTCCCATTCGTTCCAACCTGTTGATGCTGCATTGGTTTTCCAAGTCGTCACCTGTGGGTGAATGATAGCGTTGACATCATAAGCCAATAGTTGACTGCTGTCTGCCGAATAAATATAGAGCATATAACGACCTACCGGTAACGCTCGTGCAGGAATAACAATCTGTCCACCGGAAATGGTGGCATTGATAGTTATATCTTTTTTATTTTCACTATTATAACACCAAATACTTAATTCGGAATATTCTGGCGTTCCATTGACCGGAATATTCAAAACATTGCCGTAGCATGTATGAAATGTTGCGTCCTCTATTTCCAGTTTGTCGCCATCATCATCGGTATCAGCGCAGTCGGGAATGCCGTCACCGTCGGAATCAGGACGAATGAATACTCCGCATATTTTTGAGGTGTTCAATAGCTGCAATCCACCAACGGTGAACTCAATGCGGTCAAACTCTTGTTCGGGAGTAACTTCAATGTATGTATATCCACCATGTGAAATTAGACTGGCTCCCAAAATATCGAAATCAGCAGTGCTTGCAACTTGGGTATCGCCATTGTAAACCTTCAGTTCACCAACTTTGGATAAGTTTACTGAAAGTAAATCTCCCATATTGCCAAACACCAGCCCGATAGACTGGTTGGCTTTTTGCTTCCGAAATTTTAACGCTATTGTTGAGCCTCCCAAAGAAACTCCGTCATTGAGCAAAGCCCCCGTTTCCATACTGCCATCGAGTAGATAATCCAAGTTTTTGAATGTATTTCCGACAGACAGGAGTCCTGCACCAATCAGTGTCTTGTTATAATCTATTTGCAAATCATCTTTCAAATTTGTCATTAGCTCCATGCAACCACCCATGCCGGAGGATTCATCACATGACGGATCTTCATAGAAAATGCTGTAAATCCGCATGGATGTGAGAACATCAGCTACACCTTTGCGCCATAGTTCAATCCGGTCAAACGGTTGGTCTGTTTCAACGCTAAGACGCACTTTGTCATTGGCAGAGCCTATCAAACTCAGATGTACGCTTGAGTTTCCTGTTGTTACATCATTGTTGATAAGGTTATCGCCGTCATAAAGTTTTATTTTGAAGAAACTCAGCGCACTCAAATCGAGCAGCATTGTATTTGCCTGTACCACAAACCCGGTACGAATCTTTCCGGCCGCTGATACCGGCGTGTTCATCTTGAATGCAGCCACAGGACTCCATTCCAGAACCGATGCCAGTTGATTGGATGTCGCATAATTGTCAGGGTTCTGATCTACAACATTATTCATATTGTTGCTGCCATTAAACAGACAAAGCAGACAACCCTTCCATCCGAGTGCTTCCACTGCGTATGCGCCATGTGAAGCGGCAGTAATGGCTTTGTTGCATCCGGCATTTTCACCAACAGATTTGTGTATGATTGTAGCCGTATGGCTTAGTTGTCGACCGTCAGGAGCGGTGTAAAATGCTTGTACTCGGTAAGCACCATCATGGCTCATGCCCGTGAGGATGTTTCCATTCTGCACGGAAGGATTTGAACCGTATGGTTCCGACAGTATAGTATAGATTACGTTTCCTTCAGTTGCTTCCGGCAACCGATATGAATAGTTGTATGTAACATCATCGCCAAATGTGAAATAATTGGAGGGATCAAGTCTAACACCTTCCCGAACATAGGCATAATAAACATTCATGCCACCTAAATTCAGCAAACCGGCAGGATGTGTGAACTCTATTTGCGAACACTCCTGCGTTGTAACCATGTTTGTGAGTGTCTGTCCGGAAAAACCAATTAAACTAAGGCTTAATAAAGATGTTGCAGGTGTAGATTCTTCAACCTCTTTATTGTTGGCGTCATAAGAGGTCAATGTGGGGGCAGCTTGACCAAATAAGTCAAGACCGAGAACTTTATTGGTGCTATAATAAAATCCCACTTCTGTTCCGGCGGAAATCGAACGCTTCAAATTTATTCGGGCATAGGAACGAATGCCTAATTGCGACGTGAACGGTGCGGAATTGGTCAAATCGGTGTCTATGAGTTTATCAGCTGATGCGATATTGCTTTTGCTGATAGCCGGTGTTCCCCCTGTCCAATAACTGCTGAACTGCGCCTCGGATGTAGCTCGGATTTCAGGATTCTCGCCCACAAAGGCATATTTCACAGCCAAAGCTATATTGGATGCAACCGTGGCATCGACACCGGTGAAACTCATGCGTACCTCGTTGAATGGCTTGCTTGCATTGAAGGAAAGCACACGGTCAGCTACGGAATTGCCTACATTGAACGACAGCAGATCAAGTTTGAGTGTCGTTGTTTCATCGGCTGTATATACGGATTCTTGTTTTTGCCCGTTAAGATAGGTTTCCAATGTCAACCCTTTAAGAAGGCTGAGGTCAAGTAATTTGGCACCGCCTGCTTCAGTATCCTTATACACAAATCCTACTTTCTGACCGGAAGCATATACATGATAAAGGTCCTTGACCGACACAATGGGCGTGTATGCAACGCCCGCGCTGATAGCCGCAGGAATATTGCAAGCATTGGTTATATCGGTATCCACAATGTTATCCAACGCCCCGTTGCTAACGCCGATTACATTGACGGTAGAGGAATTGATTTCGTTGATTACACGTCCCGGTCCGACAATAGGCACGCGGCAGTTTTCGCTCTTCCAAGTCCCATCGGCTTGCTGTATTAGACCACCGGGAACAGTCACCTCAATTGCAGCGCGGCTATTCAGTCGTTCTGGTTGTGGTCCGTAGTCAAGTTCGTTATCAGTACACGAACTGAGAATGACGGCAGCAAGCATCACCGTTGTTAATACTCTGTTCATATAGCTATATATTGTTTTCAAATTATAATCATCTTAGGTGGAGTCTATTGCTATGGCATTTGGTAATGGTTGTACCCGTCACCGCGAGAACCAGAGCCGGACTCAGTAACGACCATCAATTGCGGTCTATGTTAGCCGCACTATGGCGGCTTCAAGTTGGGTTGTCAAATGATTTATGCCCAATCTTGGTTAATTATGTTATTTTTACCTATGTATAATTCTCTCTGTTTTCTACTCACAACTTTTCTGCGTGAGCTTTGCAGACCTTTCGGACTACTTCTTGCAACGATGATACAATAATCATCGGTCATATTGGTTATAGACAGCACCCCGAAGCAGTGTTTGCCGCCTCCGGGTGCTGTGTTAGGATTTAATCGGGTGAATATACCTGATTCATTGATTAGTTTTCTTCAATACCCATGTTGTGGATAACACCCCAAGCGTTGTTCAGGATAATTGTGATTTCATTGTTAACGCTCAAGTCAATGGGTTCGTCCGGATCGGGATTTTCGGGGTCAGGTCCATCGGTTGTATCTGCCTTAAGTTTCTTACCAAACGAATAGAAATAGTTGCGGTTCACGTTGAAGATTTTAGTATCATCTTCACCTGTCTGAGTCTGATCAAGAACACCGGTCCAAGTTTTCAGGTCTTTGCCGTTTTCATCACACAGGGCGATAGTAAATGTAGCCTTGCCTTCCACCTTTGCAAATGGAACGAGGAAGCAACCACCAAGGAGTGAATTAGCCTCAGTTTTAAGGTTAGTTTCATCCTTGCCTGCCCAGTTGTAGATACCTTCAACAACTGTTACACCTTCAGTAGGAATTGCAAGATTCAGAACTGTAACTCTTTCAGTACCGGCAGTACCACACTGGTTCTGCAACGAAAGTGAGGGAATGTTGTAGGCAGTATTGCTTGAAGAAGCATATACACGAACAGATTTAACCGTTGTTTCACCTACTTTTTCCGGGATATTCTTGAAATAACCAAGAACACCGGCAACTTCACGGCGCATTTCTACCTGAACAGGAGTTGTGCTGATTTTGCCTTTGTCATTAGTGGAGAATACTTTTTCTCCGGCAAAGATTTCCTCAACATCTTCTCCAGCGTTAGGAGTTGCAACAGCAAGTGCGGCAGTCCAATCAAGAGTTGTTTTCAACTCTTTTTTGTAACCATAGGCAACCAGTTTGTACTCTGCTGACTTGTCAAGGTTCTTCAACTTGACAGTCTTGGTTGTCTTGTTGTCGGTTGTACCGGGAGAAACGGCACTTTGGGTTTCCCAATTGCTGATTGCCCAACCCTCGGCAAGGTCTGTGGTGACACCGGTTGCAGCCACCCAGTTCTCACCGTTTTTCTTGAAGAGCTTGAGCTCAACATCCGTTACCTCACTGTACGCCTCAGAGCTGTACACCGGACGTGCGGTACGGGTTTCGGCGCCGCTACCACCGGCATTGAGAGCCAATGTGATTTCACCTGAGTCGTTTACGTCGTTTGCACCACCTCCATTGATGACATCTTCATCATTGGAACATGCGGAGAACAGCATTATGCCTGCTGCTGCCGCGAACAGAAGATTTTTCTTCATGTGACTAATGATTTTGTTAAAAAATTGAGTTAATTATAAAGTTCTCTTTTATTCTTCTTCAATATCCATCTGACTGATAATCGTCCATGAATTGTTTAGCAAAGCATAGATGATAAAATCTTGCTTTTCGCAATCCCACACATAACGCAGGACAGTCAATTCGTTCCTTTTCATGGTTATTTTCACATCTTTGGGAGTAAGCAACGGACTCGAAGGGTCTGACGCATTGATAAAATCAAGATGCAGCTTCGTTCCATTCTCTTTCAAAGAGGGTGAAAGCACCGTTTTAGTTATTATGTTATGCTCCGGTTCCCATAGGTGAGTTGCCAAGACATCGGTAATACCTGTATATTTGAAGGCGTTATTCACATTGTCATAAACACCATTTATTTCTTTCCGTGAACCGTTGATTCCTTCGGGCAAACATTCCCATTTTTTTTCAATAATGAGTTTGCCCTTTGTCCGCTCCATTTCCACTGTATGATTGTTATGCCATGCGTCATAGAGTATGGTGTCGTTGGTCATATAGATGTCTTCTCCCTCCGTACTATTGGGATTGAGGTCAAGCGAGAGACCGTCTTCACTTATCGCATCAAGGTTGCTCATGCCACCCCATACCGTCAGGACATACCTGCCATGAGGAATGCAGGGACAAAGATCAATCGTAAGAATTTGCTTGTCGCCCTTGACCTCAAACACACCCGACTCTTCAACAACGTCGCCCGTATTCAAATCACGCAACACATAGTAGAGTGTCGGCACATATTCACGGAAGGCAAGATTATCGCCTTTACGCTGCTCTGCTTCGACATTATCGATATTGAAATAGTTTTTGTCTTTTACTGCAATGTTGATTTGGAGCGGTGGGCAATCTTCAATCTCGTCACGAATGCAAGACGTGAATGTCATGGCAGGTAGCAATAGAATGTACGCTATATTTCTGATTGTTCCTTTCATGCTCAATCCTCCTTACCATTAGTTATGATGTTGATAAACCGTTGCTCGTTGTGGTAAGGCAGGAAATCCACCTCTGTTTTGGCACGGTTGTGTAATTTGCTATCTATAACAGCATCTACGATATGTTTGTAGAATTTTGCAGTATCACCCAATCTTGCGGAAGTCATTGAACGGACATATTCCGCAACAGGAGTCGTTGCTTGTACACCTTCCATAATTTGTTTCGCCTCTTCATTCTTGTTAACACTTAACGCTGCAATCGCACTGTTTACGTCAGCATACGGTCGCAGAAGTGTGTAGGCTTCTGAGAGTTTGCGTTGTTTCGCATTCAGTAGTCCGAGGTTATATCTGGCTTCCGGTAATTCAACATTCTGTAATAGTTCGATGGCTCGTTCATAGTTTTCAGCAAACACATAACTTGCAGCAAGTGTGTTCAGCATTTCCGGTGTATATTCTTTCCGGGCTTCAAGGACTTGACGCGCATCATCTGTACGATTCTCATTGAGATATAATATGGCAAGATTGTTGGCAGCCACATCGGATTCGGGGAAGTATTTGAGAATTGTCTCATAGACCTGAATACGGGACCTGTCATCAGCTGCAAGCGTTGATACACGCAACATCTCTTCTTCGTTGAACGCATCGGGACGCTTCTTGTACATTTCAAGCAATTCCGCATCGTCAGTGAAACTCTTGATTGTCCAAGAGTAATCATAGAGAACTTTGCGGTCTTTTGCCAGATAATTGTTTTTAATGCGCGTCCAGCAAGCAAGGCGACGTATATATTTCTCTGCCGCATCATCAGTGGGACCGGGATATTTGAGCATAAGCTCACGCACCTTGATACTGTCTGGATCGTTTGCCGCAATCATTGCCTGAACAACAGGCTCCCAGCCTTCGGGTGCTGCACCTGTTTTGATAATACGCTGGATATCCTTAGACAACCCCAACTGCGATATAAGCCAGTTTTTTGCTGAAGTTGCACGGTTGTTGGCAAGCATTATATTGTGCTGATAGCTTGCTTCCGCAGATGCGGAGCCGAAAATATTAAGACTTGTAAGGGTAGCAAGCGAATCCTGCAATATCGGGCGAAGGGTTTCCAGCATACCAGTCAATTCCCTGCGATTGTTTGCCAAGTCCATGACAATATTCCACTTGTCAACTATAAACTGCAAACGGGCTTCACCTTTGCCCTGATGTACTTTCGGACGTATCTTGAACTCCGGCTCAATCCATGACAGGTTATATTCCTTACGGACATCTATCAATGAAACCGGGACACTGACGTTTGCAATGTCAATCGTGTCAATGCCCGTGCATTGACCGCAACCGTCATTTGATACCACACCGACAATCCGGGCATTATCCACCCCTTCGGGAATCTCTACACTCTCATTGAACGGTATGGCTATCGTTTCTGCAAGTTTTTCTATTTTAACCGCTTGTCGGGCATACGGATCTTCATATCCGTGAGTACCTCTTTACGATGTTTTTTCTTACTGTAGATGGGAGCGTCAAGCACAAGCGGTTCATATTCGTCAAGCACACTGTCCTCTACAACCAATTGAGGAGAAATGACCAAACGGCTTCTTTTTGAAAAATATTTGCCGGGTACATTGAATGTAACCTGCATTTGAGCCATATTTGCGCTATCCGGTGTGAGTGTGCTTAATGCAGGCTCCACCGTCACCGATTTTGCATTCTTTTGTGTGGCACATCCTGCAAATATGCCGACCGAAGTCGCCAACAATACCGGATAAATGATATTTCTTTTCATACGAATCTGCATTTAGAATATATAGACTAATGAAATGGCAGCTTTGGTCGGTCCGACATAATTCTTATGTTTCCTTTCGTAGCATTTGATACATGGTATGCGGTCGCTTTCTTTGTACCAAAGCCTCTCATAACCTAATCCAATTTCAGCTTCAAGATTCCAGTGCGGTGAGAGAATCCAGTTATATCCATAGGTGATGCCGCCTCCTGCCATGTAACCGTCGTAGCGTTTGTCGCGGAACCCACCGAAGAACTGCGCTCCGTGTCCATGCAGACCGAAGAAATGGCCTTCAAATTTTTCGCACAACCAATACTTCACTTCCGGCTCGACAAGCCAAAAGCGCATTTTTTTATCATTTTTATATGTCCACGGGTTGTACGAACCACTAAGCTGAAGCGTCACGCGGTTACTTGTCGCAACTTCAACTCCACCATTTATAGTTCCACCGGCAAGCCAGTAAAGCCCATTGGTTTTTATGGCAACATCCTGTGCAGCTATCTTAGTTATTCCTGATAGGAATATTATCAATACAATCGCAATTCGACTTAATCTCATACGCCTTATATTTCTGTTACCTTTTTATATTCTAATTCGTCCTCAAACTTTTGATTTTCAGTCCAAATCATGTACATCTCCTATAAGCAGATGTATCCATAAAATAAATTTGTTGATTTTCAAGCGAATTGCACAAATAACGGCCACTTAAGGAATAGATATTGCGTGCCATTTTAATCACAGTCAGGATGTTATCTCAATTTTTTCTGGCGAAAAATCTTTGTTGTTTGAGGATATTTTGCTAATTTTGCACTCCGAAAAACATCTGCTTATAGGAGATTGACATGTGAGGAATGTTGCTATTTGCCTTTTCGGACAAACTCCAGTATCATCCTATTGGCGTCATCTATTTTATTGGCGTTCAATGATGAAAGGTATATTCTTGTTGTTTTTTCGGAATCGTGTCCTAATCCTTCACTTATGACTGAAATGGGGATATTGTTGTTGTAAGCAATATTTGCCCATGAATGGCGGGCAACATACAAGGTCAATGGCAATTCAAGCCCTAAAAGTTGCCCTATTTCTTGAAGATTCCGATTGACATTATGTATTTTTGAAAGGTATTGTTTTCGTTCGTTTGTGCCGATTTTTGTAATTATCGGTAGTAAATAGGGAGAGTTGTCTGTGTCATACTTATCAACGATATGTTGCATACAATCTTCCCAATGAATGAAAAGCTGTTGTCCGCTCTTTTGTCGTTTGTATGACAATATCCCGTTCTTGAGATCTTTCTTTTTAAGAAAGGCCATATCCACAAACGACATACCTCGTGTATAGAAGGAGAACAAAAACATATCGCGTGCAAAATCATAACGCTGGATTTCAGAAAAATCCAACATTATGATTCGGTGTATGCTATTGACATCAATAGCCCTTTTGATAGTTTTATCCATCCCTGTGAACACATTCTTGAATGGATTGGTATTCACAACAAGTCCTTTGTTAACAGCGCGGTTATAAATGGCTCGTAAAATGCCTATATAGAATGAAGAGGTGTTTTTTTTCAACCCAAGCGTCTTTATAATATACGTTTCATAGGCTTCTATTATTTCCGAGTCTAATTCTCCAATAAATAAATCTCGCCCGTTTCTAAAACGCATGAAACTGTTTAGCGTGTTGTTATACGTTTCAGCAGTTCGTGTCTTTCCTATTGTATTCAACGATGCGATTACATTTTTTGTAAATGTGAAGAGAGTGTCATATTGCCTTTCGGGTGACACATATGCTTTGATGATGTCTTCGGCAGTATATGTCGGAAGAGTTTGTTCCAATACTTTTATTATATAGCGTATCCGCTTCTCTTTCTCAGCAAGTTCTATCTTCAAATCCTTGATGTATTCCTCTCTGCTTGATATCACAACACGGATATCTCCAGAGTGCCATTCTTCCTCAAACAGTTTACAACCGGTTTTTATCTGCTTGGTTACACGGGTTTGTGTTATCTGATAGACTAATACACCTTCTTTTCCGGGTATAGATGAGGGGCGAAATTTTAATTTGATTGTTGCCATATTTCCAGTTTTTAGATTATTGATAAAATTGAAGGGGAATCCTATTTGGACCCCCTCCAAAATATATCACAATCGTAACCCGGATTTTGGAAATACTTGATTGGCTCTTAACTCTGAGATGTTTTTTTCAACATCATCATTCTCTTTTTCGGCGACTTCGGGCGTGGGTGGCGCAAGTTCCAGTTGTATCTTGCGGTCGAGGGCGGCAAGTTCGGACTTCAACTGTTTCAGTTCGTCCTCCTTCTTCCACACCTTGCCCGCTATCTCCTGCAACTGCGGTATCTCACGTTCCAGCACCTCGTTCTTCGCCTTGTACTGGTCGATGATGGAGGGGATGCGCTCCAGTGCGTTCAGGAAGTTGCGGGCGGCAGCCACCGGATCAGCCATCGCCAGATGCCCGTTGTTGTAGGTGTACTTGTAGTTTCCCTCAATCACGAAGCGATTGTCGGTGAACTCCAACCCCTCTTTGAGCATCCTTTCGCTGACTACCTTGACCGGGAAGCCATACAGTTCCCCGATTGGGCTGTACTGCCCTCCGGTAGTGGCGTTCTTGGCTATCTCCTGCAAACGCTTTCCGAGGACCTTTTCGTCGGCGGAATCCACGCCATCCACCCGCAGGTGGTTGAGGCGGTTGCCCTCCTTGTCGGTCTGCACCACCGAGAGAAAGCGGTTCCAGTCCTCCGTCATGGCATTCACCATTGCCGTATTGTTACGCAGTTCGCCCGTCTTTGACTCCAGCTTGAACTCCGAATCACGCCTGCCCTTGTTGAACGACTTGCGTTCCCCTTCGAGCGAGGCGATGCGCTTTTCAAGTTTCGCCTTGTCCAGCAGGTCGGTGTTGCCGGAGAGCAACGCCATGTACTCCGAGAAGTTCATGCCCGACTTCTCGTCCATAGCCCCCTCGTCGATGGTACGCGCACCCATCGCACCGCTTTTGAGCTGGCTGATGAAAGTCTGCTTGCAGTGCAGGAGGTTGAACTTGTAGCTGTCCAGCGACTTCTCCACCGCATAGATTATTACATCCACGTTATTACCTGCAAAATGCTTGGCTATCTCGTTACCCGCTCTAACTCCGCGTCCGTCACGCTGTTGCAGGTCGGACGGTCGCCACGGTGTATCGAGATGATGGATTGCCACACACCGTTTCTGAGCGTTCACGCCCGTGCCGAGCATGGAGGTGGAACCGAACAGCACACGCACCGTCCCGGCGTTCATGGCATCTATCACCGCCTTCCGCGCCTTGTCGGTCTTGCACTCCTGAATGAAGCGCACCTCGCCGGGCGGTATGCCGTAGTCCTCCGTCAGCTTGCGCTTGATTTCCGAATAGACGTTCCACCCGTCGCCCGGCTGGTAAGTACCCAAGTCCGAGAAGACGAACTGCGTGCCTTTCTGCGCGTCGTACTTTTGGTAATACTCCGCGATCATCTTGGCGCAGTGGCTCGCCTTGTTGTCGGGGTGGTCTTCATAGTGCGGGTCTATCATGCGCATATCCAGAGCCATCTTGCGGGCATAGTCCGTGGCGATGAGCATCTTCGCTTTTTCCTCCGTTTCCGAAAGCGGCAGCCTGCCCAGCAGGGTGGCGTCGCCTGTCTTGGCAAATTCCATCAGTTGCTTGATGAAATACTCTTGGTCAGGCGTAGGCGGTATGTGGTGCAGTATCTCGTTCTTGTGCGGACGGTCCACGCCCACATCCTCCGCCGTGCGGTAGTCCGTGATTTCATTATAGA
>OBXW01000670.1_pt1 | contig 18238 bp, 15 predicted proteins | sample 1495431 | NCBI WGS metagenome assembly OBXW01 (sample SAMEA2580166, study PRJEB22360) | human gut metagenome | biome: human gut; feature: human-associated habitat; material: faeces | place: Denmark | collected 2008/2010 | reverse complement strand
AGTATAAAACCCGAATCCTGAAGTTTTCTATTTACACAAAATTGTGGACAGTGCCAAAATCCTCGATTTTCATCCGGAGAATCGAGGATTTATATTATTTGTTGCAGCACTTGTATAGATAATAGCTAATGCAGAAATCCATATTATATGTAGTGTGGTTATTACCCGATCCAGTCGAATAACTCAATTAAATCGAATTACTCAATCAAATCGAAATCATATTTTTCAAATTCACTCCCATTGATTATTATAGCGATTTGATGAAGCCCGAGATGGAATTTTCTCGTCGTAACCACACGGAAAGAGTGTTTTCGCATTATTCGTGTGGTAGAATTCCCGGTATATTCTTTTTCGCTGATTTTATGAACTTTCTTCGTCAGCGTTCCATTTGCTTTTTGGTAATAAATACCATATTCAAGCCGTATTTTGATTGTCTTATTGCTATGATTCAACAAGTTAAAACCAAACTCCAACGAATCTCCGACTTTAACCTTAGGACTTGAAATCTGAAAATCCTCCACACTAATATTATTTCTGATAGAATCAAAGCCAAACAACTCCATCACCTCTGGAATCCCTTGCTTTAAGAGCGTCCGGCAACCGTGTTTAATAATCCAGTCTACCTCTTTCGATTCCCCCTTCCATTTCTTTGCCAAATCAATGACAATTTCCGGATTATCTTTCGCAATATCATTCAAATTATTGGCAACGCTCAACCGTACAAATCTTGCCGGATCATTTTTAAGATTCTCCAAAATAGGAATAATAGGTGTCGGATCTTTCTTCAGATTCGGCAAAGCCATCGCCCAAGGTAAACGCGGACGGCAACCTTCTGACGCAAGCCGCCTTACTCCCCAATGCTCATGTTTCGACCAAACCAACATCTGCTTCATCATTTTATCCGGATATTTTATTATAAAAGGATGAGTCACAAATTCGCAACTTGTGAACTGTGTGATTTTCTCTATCGCCTTGACAGACGTTTCATAATCATCCAACCCATATTGCTCGACATAATTATTCATAATCACCCCATACTCCAGCATCAATCCAAACTTCGTATCGTCTATCACCGAAAAATCAGGCCGCGTATTTTTTACATGATCCAATAACTCAAGAATCTTAGTGATCGCCTCTTTGTAATCTGTCGGCAAAAACTTTTTCAGAATGCTAGTGATATGTATCCAGCGCTGTTTTAGTTCCCTGCCTTCCCATTCATCATCCATTATTTGAGAAACAAACCCGTGAGCATCAAAATCATCGATAACAAGTCTCAAATCTTTCGTAAACAGATCGAAAAATTGCTTGTTGTACATATTCTTAAAAGGTTCTGCCATACTTGAAGTCTATATTTAGTATCCATTTATTTGCTACACAAATATATGTCTTTTTTTTAAAAGGACAAGCCCTAAAAACAGAAGTGAGCCACAAAAAAGATTGCAGCTCACTTATACCTTATATATTATGGCAAAAAATTAATCGAAGAAACTCTTGAACTTCTTGAAAATCTTCTCCTTCACCGACGTGTTAGGTTTGAAGTTGTCCGAAGCCTCCATCTTTTCGAGCGTGCTCTTTTCCTCTTTATTGAGCGCTTCCGGCACATAGATACTGATGTTGACGAGTAAATCCCCCGTTCCGTACCCGTTCACATTCGGCAATCCCTTGCCGCGCAAACGAAGCACCTTACCCGGTTGAGTACCCGAATCAATTTTCACTTTCACTTTGCCATCGATAGTCGGAATTTCTACAGCTCCGCCCAGAGCAGCAGTCGGGAAACTAAGCAACAGATTATAAATCAAATCATTCTCGTCGCGAATCAAGTCCTGATGCGGTTCTTCCTCTACGAGAATCAGCAAGTCGCCTGCCACACCGTTGTGTTTGCCGGCATTTCCTTTGCCACCCATAGAAAGCTGCATACCCTCTGCCACTCCGGCAGGGATTTTCACCGATACCACTTCTTCACCGTAAATGATTCCGTCGCCACCACATTTCTTACATTTGTTCTTGATAATCTTACCCTCACCGCCACAAGTAGAACAAGTGACGCGAGTCTGCATAGTGCCCAGAATAGTCTGCTGGTTACGGATCACGGAGCCGCTACCCTTACAAGTAGGACAAGTCTCCGAACCGCCGTCACCTTCGGCACCCGTGCCATGACACTGGTCACACGGCACATATTTTTTGAGTTTAAATTTCTTTTCTACTCCGGTAGAGATCTCCTTCAACGTCAGCTTCACTTTCACACGAAGGTCACTGCCGCGATACCGGCGTTGCTGTGAACCGCCACCGCCTCCACCGAATCCGCTAAAACCTCCGAAACCACCTCCGAAACCGCCACCGCGACCTCCGAAGATATCACCGAACATAGAGAAAATGTCATCCATTGACATGCTTTCGCCACTGAAACCGCCGAACGGCCCTCCATTTCCTGCCGCACCGCTCACTCCCGCATGACCGAACTGGTCATAACGCGAACGTTTTTCCGGATTGCTCAATACATCATACGCTTCCGCAGCTTCCTTAAACTTCTCTTCCGCCTCCTTATCGCCAGGATTCTTGTCGGGATGATATTGAATCGCTTTTTTGCGGTAAGCCTTTTTTATTTCTTCTACTGTGGCCGTCTTTGTCACCTCCAGTACTTCGTAATAGTCTCTTTTTTCTGCCATGCTTCTTTAAAAAAATGAGTTTTATGGGTTGTCCTTATTCCCCTACTACCACTTTAGCGTGGCGGAGCACTTTGTCGTTCAATGTATAACCCGTTTGTACACAATCCAGAATCTTACCTTTCTGTTCCTCAGATGGTGCAGGGATTACTGCGATGGCTTCGTGATAATCGGTATCCAACGGCTGGTCTTTAGTCTCGATAACCTTTACACCGTTTTGTCCCAATACAGCCATGAATTTATTATAAATCAGCTCGACACCTTCTTTCACGGCACTCACATCGGTTGCCGTCTCCATCGTTTTGATGGCACGCTCGAAGTCATCCACTATCGGAAGAATGCTGCTGAGACTTTTTTCTCCACCGTTCAGAATCAGTTCCGCCTTTTCCTTCATGGTGCGTTTACGATAATTGTCGAACTCGGCGGACAAGCGCAGATATTTGTCTTTCTGCTCATCAATAGTCTCCTGAGCCTTTTCCAATTCCTTTTCCAACTCCTCTTCGTGCGTCAGTGGAGCCGCCTCTTCAGCTTGTTCGTTTTGCGGTTGTTCATCCGCACCGTTCTGAGTTTCTTCAACATTCAGTTCTTCTTCCTTCACTTTTTTTTCTTTTGGATCCATTTTGGTATTTACTATTTAACTAGTTACTATTTATTGTTTAAAAACACGTTATCTTTTAGAGATACCGTCTATTCGACATACTGGACTGACCGGATGTCATTAGTTTTGCTTGCAAAAACTTTGCCAAGTCGGTGTTTTTGCCAGAAAACGCAGCAAAGGTAACACTTTTATGTCAGATTGGCACATATCGGATAGCTCATAATTCATTTTAAATGTCTACCTTTGCACGCTAAAACAATAAGTAGTAACTAGTAAAATAGTAAATAATAAGATGATTACAGTTTCAAACGTTTCGGTACAGTTTGGTAAAAGAGTGTTGTTTAATGACGTAAACCTGAAGTTTACAAGTGGTAACTGTTATGGTATTATCGGTGCGAACGGTGCGGGAAAATCTACGTTTCTCCGTACGATTTACGGAGATCTGGACCCTACAACAGGTACGATTGCGCTCGGACCGGGCGAACGTCTCTCAGTGTTGAGTCAGGACCACTTTAAGTGGGATTCATATACCGTCATGGATACCGTCATGATGGGACATACCGTGTTGTGGGACATCATGAAGCAACGCGAAGAATTGTATGCAAAAGAAGATTTCACAGACGAAGACGGACTGAAAGTATCCGAATTGGAAGAAAAATTTGCCGAGTTGAACGGATGGAATGCCGAAAGTGACGCAGCCATGTTGCTGAGCGGATTGGGCATTAAAGAAGACAAACACTATACATTGATGGGTGAACTGAGCGGTAAAGAAAAAGTTCGTGTCATGCTGGCTCAGGCGTTGTACGGAAACCCGGACAATCTTTTGCTCGACGAACCTACCAACGACTTGGATATGGAGACGGTAACCTGGTTGGAGGAATATCTTTCCAATTTCGAACATACGGTATTGGTGGTGAGTCACGACCGTCACTTCCTCGACTCTGTATGTACGCACACCGTAGATATTGACTATGGAAAAATCAATATGTTTGCCGGTAACTATAGCTTCTGGTACGAATCCAGCCAGTTGGCTCTCCGTCAGCAGCAGAACCAGAAGGCAAAGGCGGAAGAGAAGAAGAAAGAGTTGGAAGAGTTTATCCGTCGGTTCAGTGCGAACGTAGCGAAGAGCAAGCAGACTACTAGTCGTAAGAAAATGCTTGAGAAGTTGAATATAGAAGAAATCAAACCTTCTTCACGTAAGTATCCGGGCATTATTTTTACTCCTGAACGCGAGCCGGGCAATCAGATTCTGGAAGTTTCCGGATTGAGCAAGAAGACGGAAGAAGGCGTAGTGCTCTTCAACGATGTGAACTTCAACGTAGAGAAAGGTGACAAGGTGGTATTCCTGTCACGCAATCCGCGCGCGATGACTGCTTTCTTCGAAATTATCAATGGAAACATGAAACCGGATGCAGGTACCTTCAGCTGGGGGGTAACCATCACCACTGCTTACCTGCCGCTGGATAACACCGATTTCTTCAATACCGATCTGAACCTGGTAGACTGGTTGAGCCAGTTTGGAGAAGGCAACGAGGTATATATGAAAGGCTTCCTCGGCCGTATGCTTTTCTCCGGCGAAGAGGTGCTGAAGAAAGTAAGCGTACTCTCCGGAGGTGAGAAGATGCGTTGTATGATTGCCCGTATGCAGCTGCGTAATGCAAACTGCCTCATTCTGGACACTCCGACCAACCATCTGGACTTAGAATCTATTCAGGCTTTCAATAACAACCTGAAGACATATAAAGGAAATATCCTTTTCTCATCTCATGACCACGAATTTATCCAGACCGTTGCCAACCGCATCATCGAACTGACACCGAACGGTATCATTGACAAGATGATGGAATATGACGAATATATCACTTCCGACCATATTAAGGAATTGCGGGCGAAGATGTACGGTGACAAATTGTAATTTCACCACGGAGGACACGGAGGACGCAGAGGTTGTTATTCAGAAATAATTAGAGTCTCTGTGTCCTCCGTGTCCTCTGTGGTTGTTCTATTATGATACTTCTTCCATCAGCACCAGCTCCCAGCTTCTCCATACGGCCGTTGTCAGTTTCAGTTTCCCTTTCTGACGGGCTTCCGCCACATATTCGTCCTTGCTATAACGGATCAGCTGCTCCCGCGCTTCATCTACAATCTCTTTAGGTTTGGCTCCGTGCAATATCAATGACTTCATGCAGTAGAGCACCATGTCCGAGTTGAACATACAATCCGTTAATTTATTTTCACCGAAGCAATAATTGTCATAGTTTGGTTTCATCATTGCCACCGTGTCGTCTATGGACATAGGAAGAACTCCTTGTTCTTTATAATACGCCAGCATTTCTCGCAGCTCCTTCTCGCTGAACCCCACCAGGTCGTTAAACCAGGGATTGTTTGTGATATTCGTTCCTATGTTGAATCCGCTTGTCACGTCGTCCATCGTTACCGGGCTGACTCCCGTGATAAACAGTCTGTTGACGGCGGATCCCATTCCCGTGGTGGCGGCTTTGATTACATTGAAGAATCTCCGGATATACCCTTCACCATGCATCGCTTTCCGATATAAGTCCATTCCGTAAGTCGATAGGATGGTATTCGTGAAATTATCGTATTCATCGATCAGTAGATATATTTTGATGTCCCCTTTGCGGGTGGCGTAAGTGTTGATGGCTGACAAAAAAGCGCCGGGCTCTTCTTTTGTTTTTTCATCCAGCACTTTCCAGATGTCTTTTCCCAGCAAATGTTCGTACCTGTAAACAAAATCAGAAAGCTTCCCGCAGCAATGCATCCAGAAAGATTCCTCCACCTCATTGATATTTCCCGAAGCGTCGGGGCGGATGAGGAAGAGATAAGACGGCTGCATTTCTATCTTTTCGATAAACATTGTCTTATCCACATAATAATAGTTTTCTTTTTGGATGCGTCCGAAATCCGTCAATCCGTATGGTATTTGTTTCATCATATCGCGATTCCCTTCTTTAATTCATATCGAAGCAAATATACGGAAAACGATGAAAGGGCATTTTTAAAGCTACTTATTTATTCGTTTATTTGTTATTTTGTAAGAAAACAGCTATTTTTATCTCCATTGTTGAGTTTTGATTAGTTTTTATTTGCCAAGAAACTCCACTGTATACTTCACTGCTTCATTGAAAGCTGTTTCTTGACCGGGCACAGTGATAAACAAATGCACTGCCGAGGGAAATTCGAGTCGGGTAGCATTTACGCCAAGAGAGGTGATACGGTCGATAAACTCTTTCCCTTGACAAGCCAGGATATCTTGTCCGGCTGCGATAAGGAGTGTGCGAGGTAGTTTTTTCAAGGTTTTGTCTGTAGCCGACATGGGGGATATTTCCGGATTGTGTATCCTGTCGGGTGATGGTTCATAACTTTGGTTGAACGCTTCCATTAAGTCTCCGTCCAGCCCGAATCCCTTGTCGTACTTCTGCCATGAAGGGGTATGGTCATTCCATGCCTTCACAACGGGATAGAAAAGCAAAAGCCCCGCTATATCCCCTTCGTTCATTCTCAATGTGGAAGAAATGGCGAGATTGCCGCCGGAACTATCACCGCCTACCATAATCCGGTTGGGAGAACATCCCCAACGGGCTGCATTCTTTATTGCAAATCTGATAGCTTCCTCACAATCGTCAAGCGGTGTCGGATAAGGGTATTCGGGGGATAAACGATAGTCAACAGCGAGGACACTTATGCCGCTTCTAGAACAGACTTCGCTGCAAAACCGGGCACAACTGTTCAAACTGCCGATTGTCCATCCTCCGCCATGCAGATAGATAAGCAATGTATTGTTGGTGGAAGTGGTAGGGGTGTAAAGCCTCAGATTACCGGCGGGCTCTGTCACTTTTACATTTGCGGGATAAGTAGGTTTGCTATTACGCGCATTTCTTACATTTTCCAACTTCTTCGTATTTCCGTTGATAGCTGTAAATATAGCGTCACGCTGTGTGGGTTGCAGCGTCGGACTCATCTGTGCCATGAACGCATCTGCCTCTTTCCACATCACTGAGTCTTTGGGCTCGTCAGCGACGGGTATCCCCATGAGAGATACCGCCATTATCGTTGTTAGAATCATTTAGTTCTTATAAATCAACTTGCTCGGCACTCCTTCGCCAAACAAACTGTCTCCGACGGTCGTAATCTTATCTCCGGTAGCCACTACATAGCGAAGATTGTCGCATCCCATAAATGCGCCGAACTCAATAGCCGTCACACCGGCGGGAAGTTCCAATGTGCCGCACAGACGGCCGCAATTACTGAATACACGTTGACCGATGGATTTCAGATTGCGGGGTAGTTTTATTTTCAGCAGGTATTTTTTCTGTGAGAAAGTGAAGTCGGGGATGGCCGTTGCGTTTGTTTTTGAAATGTCGACCGCTACCAGATTCGGCATATAGTCGCAGATTAGTTTGAAATCGGCGTTGTCCAGTTTGCCTTCTACAGTCAGGAAATTGATGTCTCTAGGTTGTAATCCGGCTTTCAGAATCTCTTCTTCCAATTTGCCCATCAGTCCCACTTGCAGGGTTGTTTCTACCGGTTCACCCTCGATGAAAGCGAAGTTCTGCCATCTGTCCTTATTACGGTAAGAATCGCTGCTGCCTAGAGGTACGAAGATTGCGGTAACGCTGTCCGCCAACGCTTCCGGCAACAGATTGGGGGCTGTCTTTTTGCGAATCTGACAGATTCTCAAGTTTTCGCAACCTTTGAAGGCTGCATCCTCTATGTTTTTGGTTTTTTCCGAAAGTATTATCTTCTCCAACGTCTTTTTGCCTTTGGTTACTCCGTCTACAACATTTGAGAATGCGTATGCGGGAATGAAATTCGGCATATAAATGTAGAATTTCCCGTTGGGATAAGTGCCCGCCTTGCCGCTGTACATCTTAATCTCGGCATTCGAGATGTCCAATACTTTTAGACTGGCGAATTCGTCACGCAGATGTCGGAAGTCTTCTGCATTCAGCTTGCCGGTCAGGGTGAGATGGGTGACGGTGTTGGCTTCCTCCTCCGTCATCATGGAAATAAGTGTGCCGGGTTTGCTTACATAATAGGTTTTACTCACTTGTGCTACTGCTCCTAAAGCGTTGGTTGCCAATAAAAAACTTATCAATAGTAGTTTAATTTTCATAATCATGCGAATTTGTTCTGACAAATATAGGAAAAAACGAAATTATATGGTGTTTTTTTATGTTTTATATCTAATTTTGCAGGTGGATTAACAAATTGTAAAATGACGGCAGAAGATATTGTGGAGAAAAAAGAACCTAAGAGACTTCCTGTATGGGCGTGTATCCCATTGTTTATAGGAATATTTTTCATATTTATGGGATTGTACGGCACGCTGGCGAGAGGATTCTTGTCGATGGTGCTTGGAGTGGAAGCCCGTCATCCGGGATTGGTGGGGTATATTTTACTGGAAAGCAGTATGCTGTTGGCTGTTCTCACTGCCGCTGCTATCATGTTACGTTTTGAACGCTGTCCGTTCTCTGACTTGGGGCTGTCCGTCAGAGGACATACGAAAGGGTTGTGGTACGGGTTTCTGATGGCTGTCCTGTTGTATGTGGTAGGCTTCGGTCTGTCGTTGGCTATGGGCGAAGTGGAAGTAGTCGGTTTTCAGTTCAAGACTTGGGATTTGGCGGGAGCGTGGGTGTTTTTCCTGCTTGTCGCGGTGTTTGAAGAGATTCTGATGCGTGGCTATATATTGGGACGTTTATTACATACTCGTTTGAATAAATTCCTTTCCCTGTTTATCTCGGCATCGTTATTCGCATTCCTGCATATTTTTAATCCTGAAATAAATGCCTTGCCGATGATCAACCTTTTGCTGGCAGGCATGTTGCTGGGTGCTCCTTATTTATATACGCGGAATCTTTGTTTCCCGATTTCCCTCCATCTTTTCTGGAATTGGATACAAGGTCCGGTTCTGGGCTATCAGGTGAGCGGCAACAATTTTGTATCTACTATGCTGAAACTGAATATGCCCGAAAAGAATGTGCTGAATGGCGGAGCCTTCGGTTTTGAAGGCTCGCTCATTTGCACGGTACTGATGATTCTGTTTACTGTTCTTATTATCTGGTGGGGTGAGAAAAGAACGGCGATCAGTCTTGCGGTACACCGATCATGCTAAGCTGAATCCGTTTGCGGTCGGTATCTACGTTCATCACTCTGACCATGACGTGCTGGTGGATGGAAACGATTTCCGTAGGATCGGAAATGTAACGTTCCGCCAATTGGGAGAGGTGTACAAGACCGTTCTCTTTGATACCTATATCGACGAAAGCTCCGAAATTGGTGATGTTTCCTACAATGCCCGGAAGAATCATACCTTCGCGCAAATCGGCTATGGTACGTACATTCTTGTCGAACTCAAATACTTTGATGGCTTTTCGCGGGTCGCGTCCGGGCTTTTCGAGTTCCTGCATAATATCCTGTAAGGTAGGCAGACCGACGACGGGAGTGACGTAATTGGAGATATTGATTTTCCGGCGGAGTTCCTTGTCGGCTATCAACTCATTGACAGTGCATTTCAGATCTTTTGCCATCTGTTCCACAATATGGTAACTTTCCGGATGTACGGCCGTATTGTCGAGCGGATTCTTTGCTCCGGGAATACGGAGGAACCCGGCACACTGCTCGAAAGCTTTGGCGCCCATACGCGGAACTTTCATCAGTTCTTTGCGGGAGTTGAAGGCTCCATTCTCGGCACGATAATTGACGATATTTTGCGCCAGTTGAGGACCTAATCCGGAAATGTAAGTCAACAGATGGCTACTGGCTGTATTCAGGTTCACTCCTACGAGGTTTACGCAATTCTCTACGGTCTGGTCGAGCGCTTTTTTTAATTTCGTCTGGTCTACATCATGCTGATACTGACCGACTCCGATGGACTTGGGATCTATCTTGACTAATTCCGCCAACGGATCCATCAGACGGCGGCCGATGGAAACGGCTCCTCTGACCGTCACGTCGTAGTCCGGAAATTCGTCGCGGGCGATCTTGGAAGCCGAATAGATGGAAGCCCCCTGTTCGCTGACTACAAATACAGGAATCTGACGGTCGAATGTCTGTTGGTTGATAAAGTCCTCCGTTTCGCGGCTGGCTGTTCCGTTGCCGATGGAGATAGCTTCGATCTGGTAGGCTTCGACCATCTTACGGAGTTTCGAAGCGGCTTCACCGGTCTTGCCGACCGGAGGATGCGGATAAATGTTTTCATTATGCAGCAGATTACCTTGAGCGTCGAGACAGACAACCTTGCAACCGGTACGGAAACCGGGATCGATGGCGAGTACCCGCTTCTGTCCCAATGGGGCGGCAAGGAGTAGCTGGCGGAGGTTCTCCGTGAAGACGCGGATGGCTTCGTCGTCGGCTTTCTCTTTTGATTGTGCGGCAAATTCCGTTTCGATGGAAGGTTTAAGCAGACGTTTGTAGGCGTCGATAGCAGCCTCGCTCACTTGCTTGCTACATTCATTGTTACCACGTACGAATTGGCGTTCCAGACGTTCGATGCACGCCTCGTCGTCCGGAGTGATGGACACTTTCAGCAGCCCTTCGGCTTCGGCACGGCGGATGGCAAGCAGGCGATGGGAAGTGCAGCGTTTCAAAGGTTCGGAAAAGTCGAAATAGTCTCGGTATTTGGCGGCCTCTTCTTCTTTGCCTTTAACTACTTTAGCGTTGATTTCCGCTTGGCGGCTGAATTGATTGCGGACAGCATTACGGGCACGTTCGTCTTCGTTCACTTGCTCGGCTATGATATCGCGAGCCCCTTTCAACGCGTCTTCCACGTCTTTTACCTCTCCCTTGACGAATGAGGCGGCACGGGCACTCAGGTTGTTTTCCCTCTGTAATAGCAGTAGGGTGGCAAGCGGCTCCAACCCTTTCTGACGGGCGGCTTCGGCACGTGTCTTACGTTTGGGCTTGTAGGGGAGGTAGATGTCCTCCAGTTCTGTCGGATTCCAGGTGTCGTTGATACGTTTCTCCAGCTCGGCGGTGAGTTTTCCTTGTTCGGTGATGGTGCCGAGAATAGTCTCTTTCCGTTTGGCTATGTCGCACAACTTATCATGTTGCTCTTTGATCTGTTCTATCTGAACTTCATCCAGCCCGCCTGTAGCTTCTTTGCGGTAGCGGCTGATGAAAGGAATCGTAGCGCCTTCACCCAGAAGGTGGAGGGTACTGCTTATTTGTTTTTCCGATATGCCTGACAGTCCGGAAATCATCTTGTGAAATAATTCCATAAATTGTATTTTTTGAGAATAAATGAGCGACAAAAATACACATTAATCCGTTAAAACCGACAAGTTTTGCTATATTTGCAACCTAAATAAATAAGTAAGCACATCAAAACTGCATAACTATGCCCAGATATTCAGGATGTCTTTTTGCTTTCTTCCTTTGGCTATCCCTGTCAATGGAGGTCCTTGCAACCTCTAAGGATATGAATCCTATTCTAATTATTTGTTCCTATAATCCGGCTGCCCATCAGACTTCAGTTACTATTTCCGATTATATGGAGGGATATACCAGACTGGGAGGAAAACGTGATATTATTATTGAGAATATGAACTGCAAGAGTTTCTCAGAAGCTCCTTTATGGAGTGGTATGATGACACAAATCCTTGCTAAATATCAGGGGGGGAAGCAGCAACCGGCACAAATTATATTGTTAGGACAGGAGGCGTGGGCGGCTTATCTGTCTCAAAGGGATTCGATGCGGGTGAAAGTTCCGGTAATGTGTAGTCTGGTCAGCAGCAATGTCGTGATATTGCCGGAGGATACCGTTGGAGATTTAGATAGCTGGTTGCCCGGATCTGTAGATATCTTTGAAGATCATATGAATATTCCTGAATTGCAGTCGGGATTTATCAATCATTATAATATAGGAGATAATGTGCGTATGATTCGTGCGTTCTATCCCGAAACAAAACATATTGCTTTTATCTCGGATAATACGTATGGCGGCGTCACGATGCAAGCGTTGGTGCGAAAGGAAATGAAAAATTTCCCCGATCTGGATCTTATTCTGTTGGACGGAAGAAAACATACCATTTATACGATTGTAGAGGAATTGCGGCATTTGCCGGAGCATACTGTTATCATGGTGGGCACTTGGCGGGTGGACATGAATGAGGGGTATTTTATGCGGAACGCCACGTATGCGATGATGGAAGCGGCTCCTGCCATTCCTACCTTTACACCTTCATCGGTGAGCCTGGAACATTGGGCGATAGGAGGTGTATTGCCCGATTATCGGAAAGTGGGAGAAGAGATGGCTATGGAATCTGTCCGGATGGATAATCAGTCCGGCAACGCGGAAAAACATCTGCAGATTATTGAATCTAAGGCTGTGATGGACAGTAGGAAAGCGAAAGAATGGGGACTGGATCCGAAGGTTTTGCCGTTTGGCGTGGAGCTCATCAATCAGCCGGTTTCATTCTATCAGCAGTATACGTATCAGATATGGTCTGCTTGCACTTTGTTTGTTGTATTGGTGTTGGGGCTGTTTATTTCTCTCTTTTATTATTTCCGTACGAAGCGGTTGAAAGACGAACTGTTGAGGTCGGACAAAGATTTGCGTGTGGCGAAAGACAGGGCGGAAGAGTCCAACCGACTAAAAAGTGCTTTCCTGGCAAACATGAGTCATGAGATACGTACACCGCTGAACTCAATTGTCGGATTCTCGGATGTGTTGGCTGTGGAAGGAAGTACGGAGGAGGAACGTCAGTCCTATTTTCAGATTATCAAGACTAATTCAGATTTACTGCTTCGCCTGATTAATGATATTCTTGACCTTTCGCGACTGGAGGCTAACCGGGTGACGCTAACTTGGGAGGAGTATGATGTCGTACTGTTGTGTCGGCAGGTGGTTGCTTCCGTTAGTTTTTCACGGCAATCTTCGGACAATCAGTTTCTGTTTACCACTTCTTTTGAGACGTACCGGATGGAGACGGATATACAGCGTATGCAGCAGGTGATTATCAATCTCTTGTCGAATGCTGATAAGTTTACGAAAAAGGGGAAGATTACATTGGACTTTTCTGTCGATGAAAAAACGGGAATGGCGGTTTTCTCAGTGACTGACACTGGATGCGGTATCCCGAAAGAAAAACAGAAACTTGTGTTCGAACGCTTTGAAAAACTGAATGAGTATGCTCAGGGAACCGGATTGGGGTTGTCTATCTGTAAATTGATCGTATCTAAATGGAAGGGAGCTATATGGATTGATCCCGACTATACAGGCGGGGCACGATTTATATTCTCGCATCCTCTAAAAATAGAAAAAGAATGAAACGAATAACATTGATTTATGCTTGGCTTTTCTGTCTGACACTGTCCGTTGCAGCACAGGAAAAGGTAGTGAAGTTGAAGATTGTACAGACAAGTGATGTACACGGAAATTATTATCCTTACAATTTTATAACCCGTCAGGAATGGAAAGGGAGTCTGGCCCGGATATACTCATTTGTTGAGAAGGAACGCCGGGAGTATAAAGATAATCTGATATTGCTGGATAATGGGGATATTCTGCAAGGACAGCCTACCGCTTATTACTATAATTATATAGATACCGTGTCTCCGCATCTTTGTGCCGAGATGATGAATTATATGAAATATGATGCGGGCAATATGGGGAATCATGATGTGGAAACTGGACGTGCTGTATTCGACCGTTGGATTGGAACCTGTGACTTTCCTGTACTGGGAGCCAATATCATTGATACGTCTACGGGGAAACCTCATCTTCCTCCTTATAAAGTGTTGGAACGGGACGGGGTGAAGATCGTCGTTTTGGGGATGATTACACCGGCCATTCCTGCCTGGCTTTCGGAAAATCTGTGGAGAGGGCTTCGTTTTGACGATATGGAGGAGACGGCTCGCAAATGGATGAAGATAATCCGTGCAAAGGAGAATCCGGATGTGGTCATCGGGTTGTTCCATGCCGGACAGGATGCGTTTAAGATGTCCGGTAAATATAATGAGAATGCGTCTCTGAATGTGGCAAAGAATATTCCGGGATTCGATGTGGTATTGATGGGACATGATCATGCCCGCGAATGTAAGAAGGTGATGAATGTTGCCGGAGATTCGGTGTTGGTTATTGATCCGGCAAGCAATGGAGTGGTGCTGTCCAATGTCGACATCACTTTGAAGTTGAAGGATGGCAAGGTACTGAGCAAGGATATTCAAGGTGTATTGACGGAGACAAAGGATTATGGTGTCAGCGAGGATTTTATGAAACGTTTCGCTCCGCAGTATGAGGCTGTGCGGAAGTTTGTGTCCAAGAAAATCGGTACGTTTACTGAGGATATCTCTACGCATCCTTCTTTCTTCGGTCCTTCTGCTTTCATCGATCTGATACATACTTTGCAGCTCGATATCACGGGAGCCGACATTTCTTTTGCAGCACCGCTTTCATTCGATGCGGAAATTAAGAAAGGGGATGTGTTCGTCAGTGATATGTTCAACTTATATAAGTATGAAAATATGCTGTACGTGATGACTTTGTCCGGTAAAGAAATCAAGGATTTTCTGGAGATGTCTTATTTCATGTGGACTAACCGGATGAAATCACCGGACGACCATTTGCTGTGGTTCAAGGAAAAACGTCGGGATGGTGCGGAGGACAGGGCTTCTTTCCAGAATTTCAGTTTTAACTTTGATTCGGCTTCCGGCATAATCTATACGGTGGATGTTACTAAACCGAAAGGGGAGAAGATTACGATTGTCAGTATGGCAGATGGCTCTCCTTTCGATATAAATAAGATTTATAAAGTGGCGTTGAATTCTTATCGTGGTAATGGTGGCGGTGAATTGTTGACAAAGGGTTCGGGCATTCCTCAAGAGAAATTGAAAGACCGTATCATTTTCTCTACTGATAAGGATCTTCGTTTTTACCTGATGAATTACATCGAGGAGAAAGGGGGAATGAGTCCGAAAGCGTTGAATCAGTGGAAATTCGTTCCGGAGGAGTGGGCTGTTCCTGCTGCCCGGCGTGACGCTGAATATCTGTTCGGGGTGGTCAATAAGTAGCCAAAAATGTTCATTTTGTCTGGTGATACTCTGTTTTGACTTGTATATCTGATTTATTGCTGGTATATTTGTCGCAAAAAGAGAGAGAGTATGGATATTCAAAATGTTCCTAAAGTAGGTATTTCTTCTGTAGTTCATTCTAAACATATAGATGCTGATAGCATTGATGTCATTGATAATGATATAGCGCTCTTCGATTCGGAGAGCGTTATTTCCTTATATAGCGGTCCCAGCAAGTTAGAGGTATTGACAATAGGACTTTGCCTGGAAGGTGAGGGGACTTTTAATATTAATCTGCAGGATTTTCAATTATCTTCGGGAGGGATGGTGATAGCCCTGCCGAGCCAGATTATAGAACACCGGCAGTTTAGTCCCGACTTCAAGGGAATCTTCTTTGCGGTATCCAAGAGTTTGCTGGAGACATTGCCTAAAGTAGGCAATCTGCTTGCATTGTTTTTCTATCTGAAAGATTATCCTTGTTTTAGCCTGACTCCGAACGAGCAGCGCACGGTGCAGGAATATCATACGTTTATCAGAAAGAGGTTGAGGAGTAAAGGGGATCTGTATCGCAGGGAGGTCGTGCTCGGACTGATGCAGGGTTTCTTTTTTGAATTGTGCAACATTTTTAACAATCATGCGCCTGCAGTCACTGCTTCGGTGAAGTCGAAAAGCCGGAAAGAGTATATCTTTGAACGTTTCTATGAAACGCTGGTAGAATCTTATCAATCAGAACGTAGTGTGAAGTTTTATGCTGACCAGCTGTGTCTGACACCGAAACATCTTTCCGGAGTTGTGAAAGAGGTGAGTGGAAAGACCGTGGGCGAGTGGATCGATGAGTTTGTGATCTTGGAAGCAAAAGCACTTCTAAACTCCTCAAGCATGAATATACAGGAGATAGCTGACCGCTTGAGCTTTGCCAACCAGTCCTTCTTCGGGAAATATTTTAAGCATTATACGGGGATGTCTCCCAAAGAATATCGGAAGAACCGATAATGTGTTTACAGAACTCCGGAGCGTACGCGGCTCAAGGTCTCCGGTGTCATCAGCAGGTAAGAGGCTATGTGTGCCAAAGGAGCGCGTTTGATGATTTCCGGATGTGTCTCGAGCAGGAGATTATAGCGTTCGCGGGCGGATTCAAAGCGCCAGGAGTCAGCTTTGACTTGCGATACAATTAAAGAGTATTCCAATATTTTCTGATAGAACATATTGATTTCCCAATTTTCTCTCGCCAGCTTCTGTATCATGTCGCGGGGGAAAAGGTAAATAATGGAAGGTTCCAGTGTCTCCACTATAAGCCGGGTAGGTACTTGCTTCAAGAAACTTTCAATGCACATCACGATACATCCTTCGTAAGAGAAATGCTCGGTAACGTCTTTCCCGTTTTTATAGTAGTATTGTCTGAGCATACCTTTACCGACGAATACAATCTCGTGAGCGACCTCTCCCTCATTCAGTGCAATGGCTCCTTTGGGAAACTCTTCACGGATCAGTATACTTTCTATCTGCCGTCTTCCCTCTATACTCATTTCCGGAAAGCGGGAATTTACAACGGCATTCACAGTTTCTCTTAACAATGTATCCATGTCTTTTTTTGTTTTGGTGTGTGCAAAAATACTAAAAACGGTTGATATAAATCAATTGCAGCACAAAAAAGATGTATATTTGTTATTAAATCAAGATATAGAAAAGATTATGAATAAGATAATAGGATTAGCAGTATTGCTGCTATGCGTTTGTGGCTGTGTGAAGGATGATGATGCGATTTATTATCCGGTAGGCAATGTGGATATTGAAAGGGGTGATGTCGCTCTGGAAGATGGAAAGGGAGAATTGGTAGCCGGGGGTTATAATGAGGAAGATTATGTGCTGGATACGCTGGCGCAGTATCCGGGAGATCCTACTCTTGGCAAACTGACGTTTATGATTGATCTGAAGAATCAGTTGGCGAGACAGGAAGCTGGCGGATTTAACGGAATCGGTAAATCGGGATTGACAATGAGTCTGGGATATAAGAATGGTGACTATCCGTCGGAAAGTCAGATACCTGTTTATACTTCTCCTGATGTAACTGCTGCGTATGCGGTTAAACTCCGTTTAAAAGGGGAGCTTGCTTTGGCAGGAGATGAATGGATGATTGATTACATTTATGTGCAATTGGCTGGCTTATTTCAACCTTATCCGCCTGTGTCCTTTCCTGAAGTGTTTATGTGTAAAGGTGGTGAGCAGCCATTTGCTGCTTTTGACTCTTTTCGTAGGACTTGGACATTTGATATTACTTACAGCCGTTCCGGTCTTTCTTTCAGTCAGTTATATTTCAATTTATTCTTGAATTTGGCAGGGCAGAAACGGGAAGAGAGAATTAGGTTGAGGATTGATAAAGAATCTTTCTTTGAGGTGTATAAATTAAACGAGGAAATGAATTGATTCATTTCCTCGTTGTGTAGTGGGTACGAGAATCGAACTCGTATTACATGCGTGAGAGGCATGTGTCCTAACCGTTAGACGAACCCACCGGATTTTGATTGATTTAAAAAGAGCTAAGTCTTAAAATACTTAGCTCTTTTTATTTTGAGATTTTGCGGAAGCTGGGGGATTCGAACCCCCGGTACCCTTACGAGTACGTCAGTTTAGCAAACTGGTGGTTTCAGCCACTCACCCAAACTTCCTTGAACCCGCATTCTCTCTCAAATGCGGTGCAAAGATAGGGGGAAGTTTTTGACTATGCAAATCTTTTAGCAAGATTTTTTTTACTTGTTTTTCAATAATGGAGATAACCCTCTATGTTTCAAATGTTAAACGAAATAATTTTTTTTCGAAGTTTTTTAGGGCTTGTTTCATTTCTATTCAGAAACGGGGTCAATGTAAAAACCTGAGGGGTAAATTTATAAATTGTTATCTTTGTCTCCAAATTCATAGCTTATGGAGTTAAACGGTTATCGCCTTCTTC
>OBXW01000575.1_pt1 | contig 22001 bp, 9 predicted proteins | sample 1495431 | NCBI WGS metagenome assembly OBXW01 (sample SAMEA2580166, study PRJEB22360) | human gut metagenome | biome: human gut; feature: human-associated habitat; material: faeces | place: Denmark | collected 2008/2010 | reverse complement strand
TGGGAGCGCCGGCAGCTCGCTCCCCAGCGCAGCCTCATCGGCGGCCGTCAGGTTGGCGGCACGGCGCTCGGCGGTCGCGCGTTCGTCTGCCAGCGCGGCCTCAGCCTTGCGTGCCTCCTCGACCTCATCGTTCCAAGGCAGCTCAACACGCTGACGGGCAGCAGCCTCGGGGCTCAGCACCTCGGCATCCAGATAATTGAGGACTTCCTCGACGAGCATCTCGGTCTCGGGACGCGGAATGAGCACGCCGGGGGTGCACGCGACGTCGATCATGCGAAACTGCGTGCTGCCGGTGATGTACTGCAGCGGTTCACCTTTAGCGCGACGAACAACGGCCGCGTGCATGGTCTCGAGCTGAGCCGCGTTAAGCGTCTCGTCCATGCGCATATATAAGTCGATGCGTGCCAAACCCGTGGCAGCGCAGAGCAGCCACTCGGCAGAAAGACGGGGGTGCTCCTCGCCGCGCTCGGCCAGGTACTCCTTGGTCCACTCGAGACAGCGCTTGATGGTCCAAATCTCGTTTGCCATGGGGCCCTCCCCTCTTAAGCGCCGGACGGCGCGCGAATGTCGGAGCAGATTGTACGCGAGGCCAGCGCTTGGCAAGGGACGATTGAAGGCGATTATCGAGAATCAGCCCAGAATTTTGCTTGGAGCCCACCTGAAGTGTTCATTCGTCGACGTCTAAATCTGCATTCGTCAAGCTTTTGGCAAGGTTGACCCAAAACTGACCAATATCTAACCAAGAACTTGCCAAATCACTTGACGCGCGACGCATCAAAAAATGACACGCGACTTCTTGGACGATTTTTTGAGCATTATTTTCGATAGCAGATGAATGCCGCTAATTTCTTTGAGCAGGTAGCCGGCTTAATGGCCATCAAAGCCGATTAAATAACATCTCAAAGCAATGTGCCCAACCTAGTCATTTAAGAACGTCCCCAATGACTACATCCAAGGCGCCGCAGGTAGAGGACGGACAGCGAAAACGCCCCTAAGCGAGCAAGGTGACGTGAAAGAGGAGGGAAGCGTACTTCGGTACGCGACCGACGATTGAACGTCAGATTGCCGCTTAGGGGCGTTTGCAGCGTCGAGTCGTTACGGCGTTTGGTAAAACGCCGTAACTTAAACGGCCTGTGCCAGCTTCTCGGCTCGCTCGGCGGCGGCGAGTGCCTCGATGACGGTGCCGAGCTGATCGCCCAGAAGGACGCCGTTGTAGGTGGAGTTGAAACCGATGCGGTGATCGGTCACGCGGTCCTGGGGCTGGTTGTAGGTACGGATCTTCTCGGAACGGTTGCCATGGCCGATCTGGCTCTGGCGCTCGGCACCAAGCTCTGCCTGCTGCTTCTCGAGCTCCATCTCGTACAGACGGGCGCGCAGCATCTGCATGCAGACTTCGCGGTTCTGAATCTGGGAGCGCTGCTCCTGCGACTGCACCACGGTGTTGGTGGGCAAGTGGGTGATGCGCACGGCGGAGTAGGTGGTGTTAACGCACTGACCGCCAGGGCCGGAGGCACAGTAGGTGTCGATGCGCAGGTCGGACTGGTTGATCTGGACGTCGATTTCCTCAGCCTCGGGAAGTACGGCGACGGTAGCCGTGGAGGTCTGAATGCGGCCCTGGGACTCGGTCTTGGGGACGCGCTGAACGCGGTGCACGCCGGACTCGTACTTCATAACGGAGTAAACGCGGTCGCCCTCGACCTTGAACTCAATGGACTTAAAGCCGCCGGCCTCGCTGGGGCTGGAGTCGAGCACGGTGGTCTTCCAGCCGCGCGACTCGCAAAAGCGCTGATACATCTTGTACAGGTCGCCGGCAAAGATGGCCGCCTCGTCGCCACCGGCGGCGGAGCGGATCTCGACGATGGTGTTCTTGTCGTCGTTGGGGTCGCTCGGGATGAGCATGTACTTGATGTCTTCCTCGAGCTGGGGGAGCTTGGCCTCGTTTTCGGAGATGTCCATCTGGAGCATCTCCTTCTCATCGGCATCGGTGGTATCGTGCAGCATTTCCTTGGCAGCCTCGATGTCATCGAGCGCGCCGATGTACTCGCGCGAGGCGGCAATGAGGTCGGACTGGTGCGCGTACTCCTTGTTGAGACGCGTGAACTCCTTGATATCGGAGGCGACGGCCGGGTCGGAAAGCTTCTTCTCGAGCTCCTCGTAGGCCTTGATGATCTTTTCGAGCTTGTCGCGCATGACGGACTCCTTTATATGCGTGAAGGCGAAAATCGGCAGAATTGATGGGACGCGAGGCGCCACTGCGGGGGTAAGCCCAGCTAGAACATGTCGATCTTCAGATACATGCGCATCCCTTCGCGTATGAGGTACATAGTTGCGGTCTAACCCATACATGATAGCGTGCGCAGGCATACCTGCATATAACCCGCACGGAATGCGACAAAGGGTCAGTCTCTTTCCTTGAATACAACTTCATCCGAACGCCTCCCGCATTCATCCGCACATATACGGATAAATTTGGGAATCCGATACCCTGAGGGCCGGATCGGCCGGCCCCGGGAGATCGGAGGACGCCATGTCCGGAAAGGGCGGGAAGGGCGCCGCGAGGGCGGTCCCGAGGACCCACGGCAGGCTCACCGGGTACGAGCGGGACACGGTCCAGAGGATGCTGAAGCGCAGGGTTCGCTCGGCCACTTCCTCGAGAGGTTCAAGGGCGTATCGACCCGCAGGCTCCACAGCTGCCTGATGTGGTTCAGATGGCTGCGCGAGGCCGCACGCGTCGGGGACAGGACGTCGCTCATGCGCGAGCAGCTCGACGACGGGCGCTACGAAAAGATCCGGAAGAAGATGATGGAGCCGGAGTACGAGTTCCATCTGGAGCCGGACGTGCAAACGGCGGGTTAACATAGCCTTTCACCAAAAAGGGCGAGCGGCCGCGCCCTGCGACCACCCGCCCTCAATCAAAGCCCTTCTCGGCCGCCGTAGCTACCGGTTCCGGCGCCGCAGGATAACGCCTGCGGCGATCAGCACCACCGCGCCGCCCGCGATGCCACCCAGGGCCATCGGCGACAAGCTGGTATCGCCCGTATACGGCAGACCCGGCTTCTCCTCCTTCGGCACCGGTGACTTGCTCGGCGGATTGGTGGGCGGCTCCGTCGGCGGGGTGGTCGGCGGCGTGTACGTGTTCTTGAACACCGGCGCCACGGCGCCGTCATAGGTTACCGTCGCCACCAGATGGCCCGCACCGTCGTCCGTCACCGTCACCGTTACCCGGTGCTCGGCCGCGTCGTACGTCACGTTCTTCTGACCGTCGTCCACCTCGGAGATGCTGTAGGCGTACGTTCCGGGTTTGTCGTACGAGATCGCCTCGAAGCCCACCGTGCCGTCCGCCGCGTTCTTTGCGGTCTGCAGCACCTTGCCGTCGGCATCCTTCAGCTGGAAGGAGAACTGCCCTTCCTTCAGGTCCTCGCCGCTCAGCACCTTGGAGGCCCCCAGCTTCACCTCAGTCGCGGCCGGCGCGTAACTGTTGCTGAACGCCACCGCATCCGCAGCCTTGCCGCCCTTGCTGTAGGCAACCTGCGCCTCCAGCGCGTGCGTCTCCGCATTCTCCGTCACCGTCACCGTCGCGGTAAAGACCGTCGTGTCGTAGGTGACGCCGTTCGCCGTCGCCCCTGCCCGCTCGGACACGGTGTAGACGTACGTCCCCACCTTGTCCAGCTGCAGCGGCGCGAAGCCGAACGTGCCGTCGGCGCCGTTCTGCACCGTCTGCACCACGTTACCGTCGGCGTCCTTCAGGTCGAAGAAGAACTCACCCTCGGCCAGGTCGCGGCCGGTCAGAGCCTTCGTTCCGGTAATCGTCGCCGTCGTTGCCGTCGGCGTGTAGGTGTTGGTGAAGGTCAGATCCGCAGCCGTCTTGTTCGCCGTCGCGGTCAGCTGGCCGCTGCCGTCATCGGTCACGTTCACCGTTACGTCCAGCACCGCATCGCTGTAAGTGATGGTGCCATCTTGGCCCGCAACCTCCTTCACCTGGTACGCATGCGAACCAGTTGCGGTGTACGAGATGGCCTTGAAGGTAAACGCTTTACCCACGTTCGTGGTCCGGTCGATCTCCTGCCCGGTGGCCACGTCAATCAGCGCGAATGTGAACTCGCCATCGGCGGGCGTCCGCGTGGTGGCCGGGTCGGCATTCTCAAGCACCTTGGTGCCAGAGATCTGGTAGGAGGTCTGACCCGGCTGGTAGCTGTTCGCAAACGTCATGGTATTGGGGGTGACGCCGCTCTCGGTGCCCTCGCTCGGTTTCACCGTAGAGCTCTCTACCACCAGCTTGCCGTCGTTGTTGTCCTTCACCACGTAGGTCAGGGTGTACGTCTTGCCGGTGTAGGTCACGCCCGGCACGCCCGGCGCGTCCCCCGTCGGCTGCACCTCGCGGACCGTGTAGGTAAAGGTGCCTGCATGGTCGAAGGTCAGCTTGTCGAAGGCAACCTTGCCGTGCGCATCGTTCTTCTGGGTCTGGATCACCGAGCCGTCAGACCCCACCAGCTCGAAGGCGAAGTCTCCCGCCTTTAGCTGATAGCTGCCGTCGTGCACGTTAACGCTCTTGGTGAGGGCGATCGCACCGGAGTCCGTCGCCTTTGCCTCGTAAGTGTTGGTGAAGGTGGGCTTCGTGGCGTTCGTACCGTCGTAGGCGACGCTCGCCTGCAGCGTGCCGGCATTGTCCGCAACCGTCACCACGGCATGGTGCACCGCGGCGTCGTAGGTCACGTAGGCCAGATCGCCCTTCCGCTCAACGATGGTGTACTCGTGCGTGCCCGGCTTCGCGTAGGAGAAGGCGTCGAAGCCGACGCTTCCGTCCGCGCCGTTGGTCGCGGTCCGGACGGGCTTGGCCCCGGCAAGCTGCTCAGCCGTCAGGTTGCCCTCGTACACATCGAAGGTGAACTCGCCGCCCTTGAGTACGATCGGCGTGTTGTCGTCCTTCTTCACGTAGCTCTTCTGTGCACCGAGGGCCAGGCCAGTCGCGGCCGGCTGGTAGGTGTTGGTGAAGGTCTCCGGGCCGGATGTGCTCGTCACGATCGCCTTCGCATTCAGTGCTCCGTTCCCGCCGTCTGTGACCGTCACCGTATAGGTGAGGGCATGGTTGTCATAGACCATGCCGGCCTCCGCGCCCTTCTGCTCCACGATGGTGTAGGCGAAGTCCTTGCTCGCGGCGCCGTCCAGGTCGGAGAGCTCGAAGTCGCGCGTGAACTTCACCGTGCCATCGGCCTTGTTCGTCGTGGTGTCGAGCACCTTGCCGTCGGCGTCCTTCAGCTCGAACGTGTATTCGCCGCCCTCCAGCTTGGTGTCGTGCGTGAAGCCCGGCGCGACCGCAACGATCTTGGTCGCCGTCAGCTCCACGGATCCCTTTGCGGTGTAGGTGTTCGTGAAGGTGGGGGCATCGGCCTTGTCACCATCGTAGGTAACAGCGGCGTCCAGCTTGCCAGCTTTGTCCATGACCTTCACCACGGCATGATGCACCGTGTCGTCGAAGGTCACGTGGGACAGGTCGCCCTTCTTCTCTACGATGGTGTACTTGTACTCGCCGGCCTTGGTGTAGTTGATGACCGGGAAGGTGACGGTACCGTCCTCGCCGTTCTTAGCGGTCTGGATGGGTTGCTTGCCCTTCAGCTGCTCAGCCGTCAGATCGCCCTTGTACAGGTTGAAGGTGAACTCGCCGCCCTTGAGCGCAGCCGACGTGTTATCGGACTTCACGTAGGTCTTCTTCGCCGCGAGCGTCACCGAGGTCTCGGCAGGCTGATACGTGTTCTTGAAGGTCGGGATATCGTTCTTGCCGTCGTAAGTGACGGTCGCCTTCGCCTTGTCGCCCTCCGCCTTCACCGAGACGTGAACCTTCACCGCCGTTGAATCGTAGGTGATGGTCGAGTCGCTGCCAGCGACCTCCTTGAGTATGTAGTCGTACTCGCCCAGGTTCAGGTTCTTGACGGCCAGCTTGACCTTGCCGTCCCGGTCGTTGGCGCCCTTGGCGACCTCGTTGCCGGCCTGGTCGTACAGGCCGAAGTTGAACGCGCCTTCCGTCAGGTCCTTGCCCTTGAGGGTCTTCGTTGCCTCGATGGTTGCATCGGCCGTCGGCTTCGCGTTGGTGAAGGTCGGCACAGCCTCATCGCCGTCGTAGGTAGCGGTTGCGCCCAGCGTGCCGTTCTTGTTATCGGTGACGCTGACCTTGACCTTCACTTTCTGACCGTCGTAGACGACGGTCGGGTCGGCGCCCTTCACCTCCTTGATGGTGTACTCGTAGTCACCGGCCTCGGTGTAGTTGATGGGCTGGAAGGTAATGTTGCCGTTCTCGTCGTTCGTGACGGTCTCAAGGGGCGTGCCTTCCGCCTTGTCACCCTTGTACAGAGCAAACGAGAAATCGTTCCCCGCGAGCGCACCGCCCGTAAAGTGCTTCTTCGCCGCCAGGGTCACGGAACCCTTCGCAGCATAGCTGTTGGTAAAGGTGGCGAGGTTCACCTTGCGGTTCTTGACCTCAAGCGTCTCGCTCTTGTCATCGCCGTCCTTTTTCACCGCCACGCCTGTGACAGTCAGCTTGGCATTCTTGTCCTCAACCTTCACCGTGACGGTGTAGGTGGAATCGTCCATCGTCCAACCAGCGTTCTGCACACCAGTCGTATTAGGATCGTCATCTTCCCCGTGGGCCTCGGTGAGCTTAAACGTGTATTCGCCTGCCTTGTTGAATTCCATGTAGGAGAAGTCGAGGGTCCGACCGTCCTTGCCGGTGATCTCCCCCTTCGTGGTCTTGGACTCCGAGGATGTGTCACCCTTCAGGCCGTCAGCCTTCAGATCGCCGGCGGCAATCTTATCCTTCGTCTCCGACGTGGCAGCCAGCGTGAACGAGAACTCCTTGTCCGTACTCTCGGTGCCGGAAACCTTCTTCGTTACCTGCGGGATCAGCTCGTCGCTGACGTCCGCCTTGTAGCTGTTCTCGAACAGGATAGTCACCGTGTTGCCCTCGAGTGAGACGCCGGGGTCAAACTTACGGTAATCGACCCTCTTGCCATCACTGTTCAGAACCGTCGTCTCGACTTTCAGTGTGCCGTCGCCGTTGTCGGACACTGCGATCTCGACGGTATAGACCGTCTTGTCGTAGGTGTAGCCGGCGGGAACGGGCTTCGGCACGTTCTCTTCCACCCTGTATTGGTAGACGTTGCGGCGATATTCATTGCTCACGTCGTCGTGTGTGAACTGCAAGCCCTTCGGCAGCAAGCTCACGGTCTTGGTGTCCCCGAGCTTCATCTCAGGAATCTTGAAGGTCTCCGCCCCACCCGTGATGCCGAGCTTCTTCGCCGCGGCATCGGCAGAAGTCAGCGTGAACTTCGTGCCGTCCTGGCCCTCGACTTGGTAGTCCTCGGGCGTCACGGTGAAGCTGAACGCGCGGCTCACGCCGCCCATACCGACAAACTCCTTCTTGATCTGCAGGCCGGCCTTCGCGCCGTACTCCACCGACGTGACGCCGTATTCGTTCTTGAACGGGACCGTGGGCGCGGGGGCGTCGGCGTCCAAGCTCGAGACCGTCTGCTTGTAGTTCGCATCGCCCAGCGCGGCGATGGCCGCGGGCGTCAGGGCATCGACGCCGCCGTCCGCCACCAGGACCGTCACGCCCGGGCCCTTCACGATGGTCGTCTCGGTGTAGAGCTGGCCTTTGTTGTCCGGATTCGGCTTCACCGCAATGAGCACGTAGGCATCGCCGGGGCACGCGGTGTCAAACGTGTAACCATTCCCGTCGGCACTGTGATGCTCGGCCACCTTGTACACGTACGTCTTGTTGTAGCTCAGCTGCGTGAACTTCAGCGAGGAGAGCTTGCCAGACATCGTGGCGGTCTGTGAGCCGTCTTTATTGGCCTCGCCTTCTGTGTTCGTAAACACCCTGTCGCCATCGGCCGGAGCCGGCGCCGTCACGCCGCCGTACGTCATCGCCTCGATCGCGAACGGGAACACGCCGTTCTCCAGCGGCTGGCCAACCATGGTTTTCGTCACGTTGATGCCCGCGTAAGCGCCCGATGCCGCATAGATGTTGGTGAACGCGGCAGCGCCCGTCACCTTCTGGTCAACCTGCGTCGTCGCCTTGGAGTTGTCGTACGCAACCGTCGCGGTTAGCTTGCCGGTGTGCTTGCCATCCTTATCGAGGTCAGTCACCGTGTAGGTCACCGTAGACGTATGGCCGTCATACGCAATACCAGTCTTATTCGCGTCGGTCGGCTTCGTCTCGTTCACTTTGAACGTATACACGCCCGGCTTGGTAAACACAAGGTCACCCGCGCCGAACGGGGTGGTGCGCATCGCATCGCCGGGACCTGCGATCTCGACCTTAGTCGTCAAATCGCCAGTCTCATCGGAGTCGGCAGCCTTCTTCTGAGTAACGGCCTTGTTATTAACCGCTTTCATCGTGGCGTCATCCGCCGGCGTCAGTGTGAAATCAAACTTGTCATCCTGCTCCCACGCACGCCCGGCCAGCGTCTTCTGCACATTGACCGGTGCCGACGTCGTCTGGGCCACCGTGTAGGTGTTCTTGAACGGGATATATCCACCCGTGTCTGTCAGCTGCGTGCCGTCGGCCTTCCAATACGTGGCCGTGGAGGACAATTGACCCTTGTCGTCGAGCGTGTTTTGCACCATCGCGTAGTACACGGTGGTGTCGTACGTCATGCCGCCCGTTGTCGAAGCATCGGAATTAGCGCGCTCCGTCACCTGGTACACGTAGGTGGTGTTCTGGTCGGCAGCGGTGAACGTGATCTGCGGGAAAGCTGCAATGCCGCCACCATCATTCTTCGCGGTCGTTACGCCGCCGGCGGGCATCGGCGCGTCGTTCGCATTGACCGTGTAGCTCAGGTCATTGAACTTGATGGGGGCAGCCCCCAACGCACTGTTGGCCAGGCCGCCCAGCGCCTTCAGCTCGAAGGTGAACTTGCCCGCGGCAAGCGGGTTGTCGCCCGACTCGTCGGTATACGACTTCTGCGCGTTGAATGAGATTGTCTTGGTGTCGGTGCTGAACTTGTTGGTGAACACCGCGACCTTGTTATCGACTGGCACGGCCGGGTCGTGGTGGGTACCATCACCGTCGTCGTTGCGAGCCATAGTGACAACCGGCTCGGACAGCGTACCCCTGCCCGTGTCGTCCACCTGCACCGTCACCGTGTACCCGGCGCTCGAGTAGCCGAAGCCGGGCAGCCAGGACGAGTCATGCTCGTCGGGCGTCCGCTCGGCCACCGTATAGGTGTACGTGCCGGGCTTCTCGTACGTAATCTTGTCGAAGTCGAACTCATCACCATTGTTGACGGTCTTGACCACCTGGACGTATCCGTTCACGCCGGATACGTTCTTGTAGCCTTCGGGCATGGGTGTGCCCTTGGCAGCGCGCAGGTAGATTTCGAAGTTGTCGGCCTTAGTCCACTCGCGACCTTGAAGCACCTTCTGCGCCCGAATGCCGGTGAGCGTCACCGGAGGCTTCACGCTGTAGCTGTTTTTGAACACCAGCTTGTTGTTTTCGGCCAACGTGCCGTCGGTATTTTGCTTCGCGATCTTACCGGTGACGCTATCGCCTGCGTCCTTCAGATCCGTGGCACCCTGCTTGCGGCCGGTCAGCTTATAGCCCGCGGGCATCTTGTCCTTGCCGGTCAGCTCCTTCACCGTGTAATTGTCACCCTTGGCAAGGCCGTACACGCGAATCGTCTCGTCGGCCTTGATGGTTTGCGAATAGCCGTTCGTCAGGTCGAACACGTTGCCGACCCGCCGCTCGCTCGCAGTCCCCGCCTTCTCGAACACTGCGGCCTTGTACGTCTTCCCCTCGGGCACGGTGAACTTGAAGGTGAACTTCGCGTCCTTATTGCCCGTCAGGCCAGCGGGCACGTCAACCTTCTTCGTCACCTCGAGGCTCGCCTCGCGTTCGTTCGCCACGCGCACGCAGGTGGCGCCCGTGAACAGGGCGTTCAGGTTCATGCCACGCAGATCGGCGCGGGCACCTTTCGACGTGGTCCCCTTGGGCTGCTCGTCCTGCGTGATGCCCATACGTATCCAGCCCGTCTCGGTCTCCAAGCGATAAGGTTTACCCTCCTCGGTGGGCCCATACTGGTAGATACGTCCGTTGGCGCCGTACTTGAGGTGTACCGTGTCGCCGGCACCGGCGGAATCGACATCGCTCCACGAAAGATTACCGCCATCGGTCACGCCATCCGATGTCTGCCGCATACCCTTGATCCACGTGAGTGTGTTGTCGATGTCGCCCTCTGCGCCAAACTGGTCCAGACTCTTCATAAGCGTGCCCGGCCCCACGAACGTCGAGACGCCGTCATCGGCCGTACCAGCATCGGCATGGACGCCGTAATCGTCCACAATCACCTTGGTGAGCGTGTCGTTAAGCAGGAAGCCCTTGGGCGCCGAGACCTCCTTTAGGAAGTAGGTGCCATTCTTGAGCGGCGTGTTGCCGTCGCTCGTACACGGGAATATGCCCGCCCCTTCGAGCGAGATCGGGTTGCTGACCGACCCCGTCGTCAGGGTGTCGTAGGGGATCTGGTCGCCGTTGAGCACGACTTTGCCGTTCGCGTCTGTTGTCACCTGACCGTCCGTGTACAAGCCGAACTTCGCGCCGTCTACGGGGTTGCCCTCGGTATCGGTTTTCTGCACGAGCAGGCGGTTCTGGATGTTCGTGACGAGCAGGTGCGTGGCGAACTGCCGCTTAAAGTTTACCTGGTCACCGGGGAGGTCATCACTGAACACATGGACCGTGTTGTCCGTATTCGCGTCGGCGATGGAGCTCGCCGTTGTGTAGTAGATGGCCACCGTGTACTCGGCATCCTTGCGGGCATCACCGCTCAGCAAGTAGTAGTACTTGGAGATGTCACCGGGCAGATACGGAATCTCTACCTGGTACTGGCCGCTAGTGTTGAGCGTGAAGGCGTACAGGTCCTTCTTCGCTGCCTCGATGGCGCCGAGCTTGCCCTGGTCTTTGGCGAGGGTGTACCCCTTCGTCGGGTCGCCCGACACGGCGTACCAATTGTTAGGATCATTGATACCTGTGCTCGCGCTTTTATCGCGCTTGAGCACCACAGCGAACAGTATGCCGGAGCCCGGGCTAACGGTCTCGTTGGACTTCGTCAGGTCATCATTCGCCTTGTACACGGTCGACGGCGCGGTGATGGTCTCCTTCGAGCCGGCGAACGCACCGCTCTGCCAAACGGAGCTGTCCGCGTCCATACCGCCGCGGTTGATGATAACGCCGCCCGCGCCGTTCTCGTCGCTCGCGGGCACGTACTCGAACTGCATGCTACCGTCCGTTGCCGTGAGGCTCGAGCGGTGACCTTCGGGCACCTTTGTTTCCTTCAGGAGGTAGTACCGGCAATTATGGTCTTTACTATAAAGGTCATCGAAGTTGATAACGCCGTTGTCCACTTTATTCGTGAGCGTCAGTTGTCCATTCGCGTCCGTGGTGCCGGAGCCAAGTAGTTTTTCCGAATTAGTAGTCGTGTCAGCGAAGCTCTTGTCTGTCTTGTACAGCGCGAACTGAGCGCCCTCCACCAGACCGCCATCCTGGTCGAACTTGATAATGTCGGACTCGGGAACCGTCACGAGGTTGAACTTGAGCTTCATGTTGGAGTTGGTGGCGCCACGCTCCAAGTAGAAGAACTTGAGGGTGTGGCTGGTGCCGTTAGCGAAGGTGTTGCCAGTGAAGCCCGAAGCGCCCCGCCCCGCTTCCTGGAACTTTCTTAACAGCGTGGCGTCTGGGGAACCGTTAACCTTAATCTGGCCCGTTTGGAAGTCAATGGTCAGCTTAGCACTGGCGTGGATGCCGCCAATGTCGCCCACGAGGACATCGTCAATGAACACCCAGACGTCGTCGTCGCCGGCGAACTCAAAGGTCATGGGCTTTTCAGCGTTCGTTTTGCCATCCTTCGGCTGCACGAAGCGCGACGACATGGAGAGGCCGAAATAATGGTTGAGAGGTCCGTTGTTCTGCGACGTAATGCCGTTCGGGGCGAGTTTGCCGTCCTCTTCCTTGAATACCTCCTTGGCCGCATCGAAGGGGAAGAACTGGCCTACTGAATGAGGCTCAGCCCCCACTTGCATAACGCCGGCAGCATTGTAGACATCAAATGCATTCTTATTGGCGTTGTACGCCGCGTAGTTCCGCGAGCTGTCATACTCGTAGTAGCCACCCTTGGCCTGCAACAGACCCGTCACACCCATATGGGATATCTTGCCCGTCTGGACGGAGGAATCAAACAGGTAGCCGAGGGATTCTCCCTCCCAGCGGTTGGTGAGTTTCGGGTAACCACCGGCAAGAACATTGTTCACGATGCCGGTGCAGACCCAGGAGCCACCCGTATACCGGTTAAGTTCCTCGCTGGCTCCTTGATCCTTGAACTGGAAGCGGTGGTTCTTGTTGATGCCGCCGTTGCCGGAAACCGACAGATGGTTATCGGGATTCACCCAGTAATCAAACAGGTTGATTGTTGTCCCCGAAGGCGAAATCGTCGGAACCGTGTGGTCCGAAATTGCCGCCTCGGCACGAAGCGGCAGGAAGAAACTCGCCGTCAGCGCGATGGCGAGGGCCAGAACAATCGCATATGGCGAGACCGAGCGCAGCCCGCGACGACGGCCACAAGACATGACGGACCACCGCTCGCGCGGCCGGTGTTCACCAGGAAGTTCCCTGCTTAGACACCCCCCGGTAGCAATATTCACGAGTCGAGACGTCATCTCTCTGAGCTCCTGCATAATTTCCTCCCTAGTCACACGGCGACCTGGCCGGACGCTCCCCGGGGGCCGAGGCAGTCTGGCACATGCCCGCGGTCGTTCAAGGAATACCAACCCCAGCATATGTCTCTTAAGATATCTTAGCTTTTTCTATTACAGTTTTTGTCTCATTACCGATGAAATCGGCTCAGTCCCTTTGTCACATTCTAGAGCGTGCGGAGCAGGGCGATGAGGAAGCGGATGCCTTGGAGGTAGGCGCGACGGGTGATGCGCTCGTTGGTGCCGTGGACGCCGCGGTCGCATTCGTCATCGTCGACCACAAAGGCGGAGAAGCGGATGCACTCGTGGCAAATGCGCTGGTAGTTGGCGGCATCGGTTGCACCAATCACGGTCGAGGGCACGATGCTCATCGGCTCTTGGCCCACCGCAGGCGATCCGTTTTCCTCCGTCCCCTTGGGATCACGGAAATAGCGGGCGGCGATGGAGCGAACCGCCTCGAGGCCAGGACCACCGATACGCGGGGACGGCGAGGGTTCGGAGCTGCCGGGGCCCAGCTCCACTTCGACACGACCGGCAAGGTCCGCCCCGGCAACCGCCTCACGGCAGCGCGCCACAACGTCGGCCACGCTCGTGCCCTCGAGCATGCGGAAGTTGATGTTGGCCCACATATCCTGCGGCATTACGTTGGCGCCGGTGCTGCCACCCTCGATCTGCGTGGGCGCGCAGGTGGTCGTCACCAGCGGATAGAGCTTTTTGCTGGCGAGGCAATCGCGGACAATGGCATCCCCGTTGGCGGCAATTTCATCGGCCGTGTAGAGCCCTAACTCGACAAGCTGGGCGGCAAGCAAGTCGGTCACGCGCGTCGGCCACTCGATATCGCAGATTGCGGTGATGGCACGGCTGAGCACCTCGAGCGATGTGCCACCGTAGGGGTTGGACGAATGCCCGCCCTCACTCTTCGTCTTGAGCACGATATCGGCATAGCCCTTCTCCGCGAGGTCGGCATGCATAAGCCAGCCCTCGCCCGCGCCATACTCGGCAGCCGAAACGATGCGGTAGTCGCCCTCGTCGATCAGGTACTCAAGCTCAATGCCGCGCTCCTCGAGCGCGCGGCCGATGGCACCTGCGCCGTACTGCGTGGTTTCCTCGTCCTGGCCAAAGGCGAGCAGCAGGGTACGTTTGTGCTCCCAGCCGTGCGCGAGCGCATACTCAACCGCCTCGAGAATGCCTGCGACCTGGTCTTTCATATCGATGGCGCCGCGACCCCAAATGTAGGTGTCGTCTACATGCCCGCTAAAGGGGGCATGCGTCCAGTCAGCCTCGGTGCCGGGTACCACGGGAACCACGTCCATGTGGCCCATGAGCATAATGGGCTTGAGGACAGGGTCGGAACCGCCAAGCGTCACCAATAGCGAATGGTCGATAAGCTCGACCTTACCCGCCGTAAATACGTGCGGCCAAGCCTGCTGCATATACGAGCGCAGGTCGTCGAACGGCTGCCAGTCCACCGCCTCGGCATCCATACTCGAAATAGTCGGAAACGACAGCACACGGCCCAGGCGCTCGCACGCACCAGCCTCGTCTATATCGGCAAAATCATCCTCATGCGCAAAGAAACGCCAAACCTCGGCCATGACATCCTTTCGATTGTAACGACAAGGGCCGCCCCACCGGAGCGGCCCTGCTACATAAGCGTTTGCGGTCGGTTACTTGTCCTCGAGATAACGCGAGAGGAACTCGCGGGTACGTTGGTGTTTGGGGTTGCCGAAGAGCTCGGCCGGCGCGGCATCCTCGAGCACTACGCCCTTGTCCATAAAGACCACGCGGTCGGACACCGTGCGGGCAAAGGCCATCTCGTGTGTGACGACCACCATGGTCATGCCGTCGGCCGCGAGCTTGCGCATGACCTCGAGCACCTCTCCCACGATCTCGGGGTCGAGCGCGGAGGTCGGCTCGTCGAACAGCATGATCTGCGGATTCATGCACAGGGCACGAGCGATGGCCACGCGCTGCTTTTGACCACCGGACAGGCGGCCCACGGCGGCGTGCGCGAACTTTTCGAGTCCCACGCTGGTCAGATGCTCCATCGCGACCTTCTCGGCCTCGGCCTTGCTCATCTTTTTGAGCGTGACGGGCGCGAGCGTGCAGTTGTCGAGCACGTCCATGTTGTTGAACAGGTTAAAACCCTGGAACACCATGCCGATGTCCTCACGCAGCTTGTTGATGTTGCAGCGCTCGGCCGTGAGGTCCTGGCCGTGGAACCAGATGTAGCCCGCGTCCGGGGTCTCGAGCAGGTTGAGGCAGCGCAGGAAGGTCGACTTGCCCGAGCCCGAGGCGCCGATGATGGTGACGACCTCGCCGGGATTGACGGACAGGTCGATGCCCTTGAGCACCTCGAGCGAGCCGAAGCTCTTGCGCAGGCCCTCGACGCGGATGAGCGGCTCTTGGATTTGCGCGGCGGCCGCAACGCCGGTAGTGGCGGTATCTGCCATGATGATTCTCCTCGTCTTGAGCCTAGTTGGAGCTGGGCAACGTAGCCGGGGCCTCGGCGCCGAGCTTTTTGCCAAAGGCCTCGAGCAGGCGGCTCGCCACAAGCGTCAGGATCAGGTAGACCACGAGCGCCACGCAGTAGACCTCCATCTGGCGGTAGTACACGCCGGCGACCGTGGTAGTAGCGTACATAAGGTCGAACACGCCGATGACCGAGAGCACCGACGAATCCTTGATGTTGATGATGAGCTCGTTGGTGAGTGCCGGAATAGCGTTTTTAATGCCCTGGGGGAACACGACCTTGCGCATAGCCTGCCACTGCGAAAGACCCAGCGAGCGCGCTGCCTCGGCCTGGCCGGGATCGATGGATTCGATGCCGCCGCGCAGGACCTCCATCATGTAGGCGGTGGAGTTGAGCGAGATGGTGACAAGGCCGGCGGTGAAGGTACTCCAAATCTGGTTGGCCTGCGCCGTCTCGAAGCCCATGCCGCGCAGAACGGTAAAGCCCGCGTAGTAGATGAGCAGGCCCTGCACCATCATGGGCGTGCCGCGTACGATGGTGGAGTAGACGGTCGCAAAGCCGCGGCCGATACTCTTAAAGAAGCGCACCAGGTCGTTGTCCACGCGATCGAAGGTCTGAATACGCAGGAACACAAAGAGCAGTGCCAGGAAGAATGCGATGACAGTGCCGAAGGTGGCAAGCGCGATGGTGATCTCGATACCGCGGATAAAGAAGTCCCCGCTCTTGTAGGTCATGTAGACCAGGCTCGACAAAAAGTCGCTGGGGTTGGAATCCGAGACAATGCTCACCTGTACCAGGTCGATAAATGACATGACGCAGCGGTCCACGAAAAAGATCGCCGCGATGGCGACCACGACGTAGCTGCCCAGGCGTGCTCCACGACGGAAACGCTCGGATGCGAGCGGCGACTTTTCGCGATAGTCGCTCCAGTGCATAAGCTTGGTGACCAGCGCCGCCGCCGACACGACGAGCCACGCCCACAGGATCGCCCAAAGGCAATCTTGGAACACGCCCGTGGGGGCCAAGAAGCTCAGCGGCGTGGGGTTGCGCTGGCTAAACGCCAGGCCGAGCGCCGCGATGACGCTCGTGCCCAGGTATACATAACGGTGGTCGGCCTTGATAAAGGAGGCCAGGCGATTGATGGTTTTCATGCTGCCTCCCTATGCCGGCTGACGGTCGAGGCACGCGTCCCACATTTGGTCGCGCTCCTCTTGGCTAATGCCCTTGAGTGCCTTGTCGATGAGCTTAAGCAGCTTGTCCGAGCCCTTGCGGCAGCCGACGTTTGCCGTGACCTCCTGCTTAAAGCCCTCGCCCTCGGCAAATTGAATCGGCACGATACCCGGGTTTTGGGCCATATAGCCCTTCTCGTTCTCAGTGTTGTAGGTCACGGCGTCGCAGGTGCCCTGCAGCAGGTTCGAAAACACCGTGGGGACCGAATCGACCGGGTTCTTGTGGACAACGCCCGGAATCTCGTCGATGACGGTATCGAGCATGGTGTCCTTTTGGCCGAGTACCGTGGCACCGCTAAAGTCGCTAAGCTTGGTCGCATTCTGGTAGGGCGAGCCCTCTTTTACGAACAGGCCAAAGTAACCGATAAAGTACGGGTCGGAAAAGCCGACGGACTCCTCGCGCTCGGGCGTGGCGCTCATACCGGCGATGATGAGGTCGATCTGGCCGTTGTTGAGCGAGTCGATAAGGCCCGAGAAGCTCTGTTTGACGGCAACGGGCTCGCCGCCGAGGGCCTTGCAGACGATCTTGGCGATCTGCACGTCGTAGCCGTCGGCATAGGCGCCCTGCACGTTATCGATGGGGATGGTGTACTCGCTGGCTTCGGAGACCTGCCAGTTGTACGGGGCGTAGGCCGCCTCCATGCCAATGCGGATCTTATCCTTGCCGATAACGGAATCGGACAGGTCGTCGCGACCGCCACCCGTCGTGGGCTGAACTACTTCCAGCGTGGAGGGGCGCTGGCAACCGGCAAGTGCGCCGGCGACAACGGTAGCGCTCGCAGCGAGAGCGCTACCCAAAAAGATGCGACGGCTGCATATCGGCTGGGCCTGCATGCCGCGCTGTTGGGGAGAATGCATAATCTGCCTTCCCTGTTGAATCGTATGCTGACGACTTAACAGGATACCGCTCAGCGCTACCTCCAGCAAATGCATATATAAATGCATATATGCAAGTTTACGAACTGAAAACGATTGGTAGTCGTTGGAGACGTTCTTAAACGACTAGTCAAACAAGAACGTCCCCAACGACTAGGCATGAAAAAGGCAAGGCATAGACCTTCTGGTCATACCTTGCCTTTTGAATGACAAATTGTCGCTCTGGGTGGCGCGCAGCGTCGACCGGCCCGCCGTTCGTCAGAACGGCGGAACCTCTAGAGCAAAGTGACGCTAAAGCTGCGGACGTCCGTCTCGCCCGGCGCCAGCGTAATGGTGTTGGCCTTGTGCTCAAAGACGTCGTCCTCGGTGTCCGTGGTGGTATGACCGGTCCAGGGCTCGAGCGCCACAAACGGGGCGTCGTTGGCGGCAGACCACACGCCGATGTACTTAAAGCCCTCAAAGTCGATCTTGACGCCGTGGCCCGACTTGCGGCCGCGCAGCGTGAGCGTGGAGCCCGGGGTATCGGTGAACATGATGGCATCGTTATCGAAGCTGCGGTGCGTGATGGGCAGCACGTCCGAGTTATCGGGAGCCTTGTAGCTACCCTCGAACGTCATAAGACCGTCGGGCGTGATGATGGGAGCCTCATTGGTCCAAGCCTCGGTAAACGCCAGCTCGTAATCCTCGAATGCCTCGTCCTCGGCACCGGGAGCCGGTACGTTAAACGCGGGGTGGCCGCCCACCGAGAACGGCAGGTCCACGTCGCCGGTGTTGGTGACGGCAAAGGTCTGCGTGAGGGTGGCGTCGCCGGTCAAGGCATAGGTCATGTTGAGCTTAAAGTGGAACGGGAACGCCTTGAGCGACTCGGGCGTGTCGGTGATCTCGTACGTTACCGAGGAGCCGTCCTCCGAAACCTCGACCAGCTTGTGCTCGACGATGCGCGCGAGGCCGTGGCGCGGCATCTCGCAGGTGCCAGCCGCAGACGTTGCCGTGTTGTTGCGCAGCGAGCCCACAATGGGGAACAGGATGGGCGCATGCTTGCCCCAAAAGGCGGGGTCGCCCTGCCACAGATACTCGTTGCCGTTGAGGGCAAGGCTCGTGAGCTGGGCGCCCATGGAATCGATGGCCGCGGTGAGACCGCCGCGCTTGATGGTAGTGACGGTAGACATGCTACTTCCTCCAAAAGTAAACAATAGTGTCGAGGGCTATTGTCCCACTCTTGGCGGCGGAACGGGGCGGCAGGCGATTATTGAGTAGCCATAGCGGAATGAGCGGCGAGCTCCTACTGGGTATCCACGTAAAGGTCGAACCCGCCCTGCGGTGTGGTGTCGACCGTGTCGGGCGCCTGTGAGTTAAAGCTCACGGGGACCATGCGCTTTGAGGCGCGGAAGCGCGTGCCGTCGGTGGCGACGGGCGGTTCATCGACGGTGAGCTCGTAGTCGCCGGGCTTAAGTTCGATGCCGTCACCAGCGGAATTGACGTATTGATACTCGTCAATCGTCTGCCCTTTGAGCGTGCGCCCCACGATGCGAATGAGCATTTGGCTGTCGCCGCGCGCGGTGTCCCACGTCGCGCCGTCCTTGACCTCGACCGACACATGTACCGAGCGCGTGCGGCCGAGCGATTGCTCGACAGACATCTCGACCTTGGCGGCGTCTTTTCGCTGCTGCTCGACATGGCTCCAGACGTTTCCAATTACCGAGCATGCGATAACGCCGGCCATAAAGGCGATAAGGATGGGGCCGAGCGGCGAGCGACGTCCTGCATCTTCCTCGCGAGACAGATTGGGGCGGCGTGTGGGCGCGGGCGCCTGGGCACCCTGCGAGGGCACGTCGAGAATACTGAAGGATGCCGTGCTGTCGGGATCGATAGTGTGGCGCGGCTGCGGGGTCTTTGCCGGCGAGATCGACATGTCGGCTGGCTCGCCGAGCGTGGCCGTAGCGTCGGCCTTGGCCTCGTCTGCCTCGGCCTGGGCCCAGGCTTGTTCGAAGGTCAGGGGCTCGACGGGGTCGAGGGCGGCGTCCGAATCGGCGGCGACGTCGTTGCCGGTCTCGTCCTCGTCGCTCGACACGTCACGCGGCATGGGCTCGTCCCACTCCTCGTCCGGAGCCTCACCCTCGCTATACCACCATTCAAAGTTATCGATATCCATACGGGGCGCCCCTTAGGCCTCGCAAATAAACGCTTGCTAGCCTTATACCCCCAGACGGCACGGCGGCTCGCCGGCACAGATAGGAAAACCATCACAACATTCGACGCTTTTCCTCGTTTTCGAGATTTTCATCGAATGTTGTGACGGTTTGGGCGGCAGCCACGCCGCGAATGTGACAAAGAGACTGTCCCTTTGTCACATTCTGTTAGAGTTGCAGGGATTGAATCCCGCTTATTCACGCGACATTGGAGTGACAACCTTGACCGCCGCAACCACGCCAAAAAGTAAGTCAACCGCCGCCGCGCTCTCCCCCGCGCGCACCAAGCTCTGCCTGGCGCTGCTCGTGTTGTTAGGCTTTTCGCTCGGCTGCTCCGAGTTCGTGGTCATCGGCATCGAAAGTGACTTGGCGACGGAACTCGGCGTATCGCTTGCCACCGCAGGCCAACTTATTAGCGTGTTCGCACTGATCTACGCTATCTCGACGCCGGTGCTCGCGCTCAGCACGGGGCGTTTTCGCCGCTACCAGCTGCTCGTGTGCTACAGCATCGTCTTTGTGCTCGGCAACCTGGTCATGGCGTTGGCGCCCAACTTCCAGGTGCTGTTCATCTCGCGCATCATCCTGGGCTCCGTCTCGGGCGCACTGCTCGCCGTGGGCGTGACGTACATCCCCGAGCTGCTGTCCCCGCAGCAAACTTCGCTTGCCATCTCGGTGGTATATGGTGCGTTTTCCGTGGCAATGGTCTTTGTAACCTCGATTGGCAAGTTTGTGGCCGACACGCTCGACTGGCACGTGGCCATGTACGGCACGCTGACCTTTGCCGTTTTGATCTGCAGCGCGCTCGTGGCGTTTATGCCTCGCGCCGGGCAGACCGATGAGCCCGCCACCTTCCGCGAGCAGGCGGGGCTACTACGCGAGCCGAGTATCATTACCGGCATGTTCATCTTCTTGTTTGGCGTGGGCTCGGTCTATGTGTTCTACGGCTACGTGACGCCTTATCTTGAGCAGGTGCTGGGCATGGGCACGGTCGAAGCCAGCACCACGCTCATGGCCTACGGCGTGTTCTGCCTGATCTCGAACATCCTGGGCGGGTGGATCGATGCGCGCTTTGGCATGAAGGCGCTGCTTGTGACGTTTGTGCTGCAGGCTGCGGCGTTACTCGGGCTGTTTGCTTTGGGCGGCACCATGCCGCTCGCGCTGGTCTTTGTCTTTAGCTTGGCGCTGCTCATGTACCTGTTCTCGGTGTCGTGCATCACACACTTTATGGATGTGGCACGCAGCCGCCACCCCAAGTCGATGGTACTCGCAAGTTCGGTTGAGCCCATGGCGTTTAACGTCGGCATCTCGTTTGGCACCGCAGTGGGCGGCGCCGTGGTAAGCGGAGTTGGCATTGCATATGTAGGCGCGGTCGGTGCCGTGTTCTCGCTTGTGGCCTGGGCGCTCACGCTGGTGACGATTAAGTTGGCTCGCTGGGAGCGCCGTCGTCAATCAGCACAGCCCCGGATGCAGGCATAGGGGCGAACATAGCCCAAGGTGGCGAGCAACCGGTGAAAACCGTCCCATACGAGTAGTGTTTATCCGCCTGCAAGCTCCAGCAGTGCAATTTCGTGTATTTGAGATACACACTTTTCTACTATTTCGTGTATTCCAAGTACATGAAATCGTACTAAACTATGTATCTGAAGTACACGAAATTGGAAAGGCGGCCCCATGCGCAGATCAATCGAATCCGTTATCGAATCATGGGCGACAAAGGACGCGTCGCGCCCCCTCCTCATCCGTGGTGCGCGACGCGTAGGCAAAACGTACGTTGCCGAGGAAATCGGCAGACGAATCGCCGGCGATGCGTTTGTCAAACTCGACTTTCAGACCGATCTTGAGCTGATCGCTCCGCTGTTCGACTGTCCCACCGACGACGTTGACGCCATCGTGGCGCGAATCTCAGACTATAAACGCACCCCCATTCGCAAAGAAACCGCCTTCATCCTGTTTGATGAGGTGCAGCTCTGCGAACGGGCGCTCAACTCGCTTCGCTTTTTTTCGGGTTCGGGCTGGCGCATATGCGCGACCGGCAGTCAGCTCGGCGTCGCCACGCGCAAGCGCAAGTTGCCTTTTCCCAGCGGCGTTCGTCAAGAGACCATGCATCCTATGTCGTTCGAGGAGTTTCTCTGGGCGCTCGACGAGGAGCAGATGGCCAATGCCATTCGTACCCACGCCGGCACGCTCGAGACCTACGCCGCGCACCAAGCCGCGCTCAGCCTGTTTCATCGATACCAGATCGTGGGCGGCATGCCCGCCGCCGTCAACGCATATCGCAAGACGTTATCCATCGAGGATGCGCGCGTCGAGCAGCGCGAAATCGACGAGACCTATACCGCCGATATGACCGACCCCGAAAACGGGATCAGCGGCGTGGCGGCGCGCAAGGTCTGGCGCTCCATTCCGTCCCAGCTGCTGAGATCGTCCACAAAAAAATTCAAGTACTCCGAGGTCGAACGCGGAGGCCGTCGCGCCAAGCTTATCGAGCCGCTCGACTGGCTC
>OBXW01000572.1_pt1 | contig 22213 bp, 17 predicted proteins | sample 1495431 | NCBI WGS metagenome assembly OBXW01 (sample SAMEA2580166, study PRJEB22360) | human gut metagenome | biome: human gut; feature: human-associated habitat; material: faeces | place: Denmark | collected 2008/2010 | reverse complement strand
TCTTTAAGTCATCTTAAATGACTCCGAGGTGTCTGTTAAACCCGTGGCGATTCATTTAGCGAAGCTGCTCATGCGATCACAGACTATATCGTCGGGTATTACAGCTCGCTAAGGCCGCATGACTATAACGGTGGATTACCCCCAAATGAATCGGAAAACCGATACTGGAAAAACTCTAAAGCGGTGGCCAGTTTTAGTTGACCACTACAAAGGAGCGGTTAGCCAGAGTCAAATCTTGAGTTGCAAATATAAGTCTCATGTCACGCCCACGCCATCAAGAATAAGATGATGTGAACAGCATAGGATTAACTAACGTTTCTCACCACTCAGATCATTGTTTGAGAGTACCACTACGGGTTTGCCCTTCAGATCGGGCCGGAATGCCGACTCACAGCTGGCATAAAATGAATTAACATCCACCAGCGCAAACATAATCAGCCCGCAGATTTAATGATGAATGTCACCACGCCAAATATATCCAGCGTGTCCTCGCTGCCGATCATGATCGGCGCGTAGGCGCTGTTCTCTGGCTTCAACATCACCACCGGATGCAATTGCAGGCGCTTAACGGTGAATTCGCCTTCAATAGCAGCAACCACAATGTCTCCGTGGGCCGCTTTTCTGGCACTGTCGACTACCAGCAAGTCGCCAGCACCGATCCCTGCCCCCATCATGGAGTCGCCAGACGATTTAACAAAATAGGTTGCGCTGGGATGCTGCACCAACAGATCGTTGAGATCGATACGTTTCTCAACGTAATCCTGCGCAGGAGAGGGAAAACCGCAGGGCACGAGATCGCTAAATAGCGGGAAGTGTTTGATTTCGCGGTGTTCAACTGGCTGGAAAAACAACATAATAATCTGCCTCTCATATAACTGTATTTATATACAGTAGTTTTAATGAAGACAGTGATCAAGTGACAAGTGTGGCGAATTGAGCGTTGTTTAACCATCTTGTCGATAAGCTTTTATGATGTCTGGAAAAATAATCGGCTAAAAAAATGCCCCACATTAGTGGGGCATTACCTCAGGAGCGTTTTCGCGGCATCATGCGCAACAACGTATTGTCCTTCCAGAAATAGTGATGCATCAGGGCAGCAGCAGCATGCAGAGCAATAACAAAATAACCCAGGTTTGCCAGCGTCACGTGCCAGGACTTCAGCATATCCACTAAATCAAAGTTGGCCTCTGCCGCATGCGGCATAACGATGCCGAATGCAATCCACGGGTTACCCCGGTTGTACATCATCACCAACCCAATAATCGGCAGGACAATAAACAACAGATAGATAACCAGATGCCCCAGATGCGCCATTCCGGTCATCATCGGCTTTGGTTTTGGCACAATCGGCGGAGCCGGGTATTTCAGCCTGACCAGCAGACGCGCCACCATCAGCGTTAAAATAGTGATACCGCAGGAGACGTGCACCATGTTGAACAAGGGGCGATAGCTGCGCGGGAAAAATCCGCGAAACTCCATGGCGCTGTACGCCACAATAACCAACAAAAAGACCAGCCAGTGAATACCGATTTGCAGGCCAGAATACTTATTCCCCATAACACTTCCTGAATAAAAACAATAATGCGTCAACATAACGGGCTTTTGTTAAAAATTCATTAACTTTTGTTCACCCATTTTCAGTCGCTTACGCTTAACCGCAAGAACCGCTATTGCCGAGGATGCCTGTCTGGACTAAGCCTGGTAGGGAAAATATGTCGTACCGCCTCATCCTGACAGGAGAAAACCATGAGTAAAATTGGCATTAACGGTTTTGGTCGTATCGGTCGTCTGGTATTGCGTCGACTACTGGAAGTCAAAAGCAACGTGGAGGTTGTGGCCATTAATGACCTCACTTCGCCCAAAATTCTCGCCTATCTGTTAAAGCACGATTCAAACTACGGCCCGTTTCCCTGGAGCATCGACTTTACCGAAGACGCGCTGATTGTCGACGGTAAAAAAATCGCGGTTTACGCAGAAAAAGAGGCCAAAAATATTCCGTGGAAAACGACTGGCGCTGAGATAATCATCGAATGCACCGGTTTTTATACCTCGACAGAAAAAGCCAACGCGCACCTGGATGCAGGGGCCAAAAAAGTGCTGATATCCGCCCCGGCTGGCGATATGAAAACCATCGTCTTTAACGTCAACGACGATACAATGGATGCGAACGATCGGATTATCTCGGTCGCATCGTGCACCACTAACTGCCTCGCACCGATGGCGAAAGCCCTGCACGACAGCTTCGGTATTCAGCTTGGCACCATGACCACCATCCACGCCTACACGGGAACGCAGTCGCTGGTTGATGGACCTCGCGGGAAAGATCTGCGCGCCTCACGGGCAGCAGCGGAGAATATCATTCCCCATACCACCGGAGCCGCCAAAGCCATTGGTCTGGTCATTCCGGCATTGAGCGGAAAATTAAAAGGCCACGCCCAGCGTGTTCCGGTGAAAACAGGATCCGTCACGGAACTGGTATCGGTATTGGGGAAAAAAGTCACTGCTGAAGAGGTCAACAACGCGCTGAAAAAAGCCACGCAAGACAATGAGTCATTTGGTTATACCGATGAGGAAATCGTCTCGTCAGATGTCATTGGCTCGCATTTCGGTTCGGTATTTGATGCGACACAAACCGAAATTACCGAAGTGGGCGATCTGCAACTGGTAAAAACAGTCGCCTGGTACGATAACGAATACGGTTTTGTCACCCAACTTATTCGTACGCTGGATAAATTTATCAAGCTCTAATGTTCTGGCGGAGGCTCGCCTCCGCCCTCTTTCATTTCCCGCGAATTCAATACGTTGTGAGTCTCTCCCCGTTTTCGATTCACTGACTGTGCTATAGCTAACCTTTGCCACTGAGGGAGCATAGTAATGGAAGCACTGAGTCGTGAAACGTTAGAAAACATGATGGAGCAAGCCGTTGCTAAGGCCACCACCGTCTCATTCTGGCCGCAGGGTGAAGCCCCCGGAGCAAAAAACAGCGATGCGGTGTTTACGCCTGAACCCCGACATACAGGAACATCTCAGTATGATCGTGCGGTCACCGGTATTCGCGCCCCGGAAATTACCGTTTATGCCCCCGTAAAACCTAACGGCATAGGGATCCTTGTCACGCCAGGCGGCTCTTATCGTCGCGTGGTGATGGATAAAGAAGGCAGCGTACTGGCACCGTTCTTTAACGCTCGCGGTTATACCCTGTTTGTGATGACCTACCGCATGCCGGGTGATGGCCATGAGGAAGGCGCAAACGCGCCGCTGGCCGATGCCCAGCGCGCCATACGCTACATTCGCGCCAACGCCCATGAATGGAAAATTAACCCTGATCGTATCGGTGTGTTGGGCTTCTCTTCCGGTGGTCACGTGGCCGCCAGTCTGGGAACCCGGTTTGCCGAAACGGTTTATACGCCGATAGATAACGTAGACGAGCAACCTGCGTGCCCTGCGTTTATGGCACTGGTGTACCCGGTTGTCACTCTGCGCGAAGACATCGGTCACCCGGGATCTCGTCTTGAGCTGGTTGGCGCTAAGCCCGAAAAGGAAGATCTGCGCCACTATTCTCTGGAAGAACGCGTGGATAGCACAACGCCGCCGACATTCCTGCTACACGCCATTGACGATCCGGCGGTGAAGGTAGAAAACAGCCTGGTCTTCTTTAATGCGCTACGTGAGCAGGGCGTTCCGGTCGAAATGCATCTGTTTGAACGCGGTAAGCACGGATTTGGTATTCGTGATGCGCAAGGGTTACCGCTGGCAATCTGGCCGGAAATGATGATGAACTGGGTAGCCACTAAAGTGTGAAGATTGCGCCGGGTGGCGTACAGACTCACCCGGCGAAAAACTTAGGACTGCAGATACACCACTTGCGTTTGCAGGTATTCGTTCAGACCATGTTTACCATCAGCCCCGCCAATCCCGGACTTACGCCAGCCAGCGTGGAAGCCCTGCATCGCCTCGAAGTTTTCACGATTAATATAGGTTTCGCCAAACTTCAGCCCCTTAATCGCCTTCATTGCCGTATTCAGATTCTGCGTATAGATCGATGAGGTCAGACCGTAGTCGCTGTCATTGGCCATTGTCAACGCCTGTTCCAGCGTATCAAACGCCACCACCGGCAGCACCGGACCAAACGTCTCCTCGTGCATAATCGCCATCTCCTGGCGCACGTCTAGCAGTAACGTCGGCGGGTAGTAATAACCTTTGCCGACAACAGCCTTACCGCCCAGCACCACTCTGGCCCCTTCCTGCACCGCTCGTGCGACTTTCTGCTCCACACGATCCAGCGCAGCGGCGTTAATCAGCGGCCCCATCGCAATGTCATTGCATTCGGCCGGATTGCCAAACTGCACGGCTTTCATCGCCTCACCCAAACGATTAACGAACTGGTCATAGATACCTTTCTGAACGTATACGCGCTCAGCACAGTTGCATACCTGTCCGGTATTGATCACCCGCGAGTCAACAATGGCCTTCACCGCCAGCTCAAGATCAGCATCGTTCATCACGATAGCCGGAGCTTTACCACCCAACTCCAGACAAACTTTAGTGATGTTTTTGGCCGCTGCGGCCATAATTTTCTCGCCCGCGCCGACGCTGCCGGTCATACTCACCATCGCCACCTTGGGGTTTCCGGCCAGGCTCCTGACCGACCGTTTCACCGCGTCCCAGCACCAGATTAAAGACCCCGCGCGGTAAACCAATGTCATCAACAATTTTGGCAAAGGCGATGGCGTTATTCGGTGTGAATTCACTCGGCTTAATGACTATGGTATTCCCCGTCAGCAAGGCGGGAGCCAGTTTGCGGGCAATCAGGAAAAACGGGAAGTTCCACGGCAGAATGCCCGTCGTCACGCCCAGTGCACGCTTAAACAGCAGGATATTCTCACCCGGGCGATCGCTTTGCAGGATCTCACCTTCATAGCGACGCGCCCACTCCGCCATGTAATCGATATAGTCGGCGGTAAACGCGACCTCAACGTCAGCCAGTTGTCGAATTTTTCCACCTTCCGCCACAATCAACGCGCTGATTTCATCGGCTCGCTGGCGGATACCCGCAGAAATTTTGCGTAACCAGTTTGCCCGTTCAATGGCAGGCAACGCTTCCCATTGCGGCTGAGCGCGATCCGCGGCATCGATCGCTTTACGTGCGTCTTCGGCACGCCCATCGGGAATACGCGAGATAATCTCTTCCGTGGCCGGATTGACGACATCAATCCAGGCGTCATCGTGCCAGGTCACAAACTGCCCATCGATATACATAGGATGTTGTACGGGTACTGACATGCGGCTCTCCTGTGATTGATTTGTTTTCAACAAGTAAAACTATTGTTAATTAATATCAATCATGCATGGCGCATTATCGCTGGAGTGGCGGTTCTGTGAACTGCTTCATAAAAGCGCCTGGCAAAGTGATTATGAAGAGAAAAAACGGGTGGGCTTTCTGCCCGTTTGCCGTAAAACGCCGACAAACGGGCAGAAGGGATTACAGAGAACGGCTCTCAAGTAAGTCGGTCAGCGCGGTATCATTTTTTAGCTGCAGCCAGGCTTGCTCAACGTCCTGAGGAATATCAACATGGGCGATAAAATCGCGGCCGCAAGGCCCGTAGCCGGTTGCATCATCACGCAGGCGCGGAAGCTCACCGGTAATGAGAGACAGGTAACGATCCACCGACCACAGACCTTCGGCGGTCGGGGCAAAATCCACGCCGTCGCCCTGCTCAGTCAACTCGGGGACAAAACCGGGGAAACTGATCCAGCGTGGGGCCTGAGGGTCGTCACGCGTGACGCGTTCAAATGTCGCCATGGTGCGGCGCTGCATGGTAGGGTCTTGCACCACAATGACGGTCCCCATGGTTTGGGTCGCCTGACGCAGTAACGCACAGCTAAACCGGGCGTTCTCCCCACAGTTGGTGGACTGATCCTCTACCCAAATCTTCTCACCAGGAATGTGCCAGAACTGGTGCGCGATATCGGCAAGGATCGCCGCTTCCGCGCGACCAGTGGTACGAATCGTGTGGTAGCGTGGATGCTCTGCGATGGCGGCATACAGAAAGGTCGTTGAGTGACCGATACCGCCGCTAATCAGCAAGGGAACCTGTTGCTCTTTCGCTATCCGACAGGCTGCATCGATGGTCGGGATCACTGCGTTCCCGGCCAGAATCACGCAATCTGTCTGCACCGTAATATTTTCAGCGAAATCATTTTGCGCCAGCCATTGCCCCACGGTGTTAATCGCCGCAAGGGTGCTAGCGGAAAGTGGCGGAAACTGTCTCATGTTCATGACTCCTGGAATTTATGCTTTACCGGATACAGATGCCGGATGGCGACTACGCCTTATCCGGCCTACGGTCCAGCACTGCGTTAACCCGTAATCTGATCCATTGCCTGCAGGATACGCTTATCCGAAATCGGATACGGCGTGCCAAGCTGCTGGGCAAAGTAGCTGACGCGTAGCTCTTCTATCATCCAGCGGATCTCTTTGACATCGTCATCTTCGCGGCGCGCGGGCGGCAGTTTATTGAACCACTGCTGCCAGGCCTGCTGCACGCTGTCCACTTTCAGCATCTGCGCGCGATCGCGGTGTGGATCGATGGCCAGTTTCTCCAACCGTTTTTCAATCGCCTGCAAATAACGCAGCGTATCGCCCAGACGTTTGAAACCGTTGCCGGTGACGAATCCACGGTAGACCAGCCCGCCCATTTGCGCTTTGATATCCGAAAGCCCCAGCGCCATGGTCATATCCACGCGACCTTTCAGGCGTTTGTTGATATTAAACACCGCCGTCAGGATCTGTTCGACCTGTTTGGCAATCTCCACCACGGTGTCGTTCAGTTCGGCGCGCACTTTTTCATGCAACGCCGCAAAGCCTTCTTCGGTCCACACCGGACCACCGTTGGCGTCAATTAGCTGATCCACACCGCAGGAGATACAGTCGTCAATCAAATCCAGAACTTTACCGTACGGGTTAAAGTACAGCCCCAGCTTGGCTTTATTGGGCAGCTTCTCGTGCAAATATTTGATTGGCGATGGAATATTCAGCAGCAACAGGCGGCGTAAACCGCACCACATCGCCTGCTGTTGTTCCAGCGGATTATCAAACAGTTTGATGGCAACGCTGTCACGCTCATCGACCAGCGCCGGCCACGCTTTCACCTTATAGTTACCGCGTTTTTGTTCGTAACTTTCCGGAAGCCGGCCGAAGCTCCAGATGTGCAATCCACTCTGTTCGATACCGTCATCGGCCACCGCAGACAATGTTTCCTGAACTTTGCCCTTCAGCGCATCTTTCAAATCCTGTAGCGAACGCCCTTCCTGCAGCTTCTTGTTCTTATCATCCACCACCCGGAAGGTGATTTTTAGGTGATCGGGCACCTGATCCCAGTGCCAGTCTTCACGGTCAACGGTGACGCCGGTCATGCGGCGCAGTTCACGCTCCAGCGAGTCCAGCAGCGGCAGTTCCAGCGGCGTCACTCGGCCTAAAAACGCTTCCGCATAGTTCGGTGCGGGTACAAAGTTGCGTCGTACCGGTTTTGGTAACGACTTAATCAGGGCGATCACCAGTTCGCGGCGCAGCCCTGGAATTTGCCATTCAAAACCGCTCTCGTCGATCTGGTTGAGCAGCGGGAGTGGAATATGTACGGTCACACCGTCCGCATCGGCTCCGGGTTCGAACTGGTAGCTCAGGCGCAGCTTAAGGTTACCCTGATGCCAGAAGTTCGGATAATCCAGCTTACTGATTTTCTCCGCGCCCTCTTTGATGAGCATGCTCTTTTCAAAGTTGAGCAGATCCGGCGTCTCGCGGCTGACCTTTTTCCACCAGTTATCAAAATGGCGGGCAGAAACCACCTCATGGCTGATACGTTGGTCGTAGAACTCAAACATCGTTTCGTCATCGACGAGAATGTCACGGCGGCGTGATTTGTGCTCTAACTCTTCCACCTCCGCTCGTAGTTTCAGGTTATCGCGGAAAAACGCATGGCGCGTTTGCCAATCACCTTCCACCAGCGCATGACGAATGAACAGTTCACGCGATAACGCAGGATCGATCTGACTGTAATTCACCTTACGGGCCGCAACAATCGGTAAGCCGTAGACAGTGACTTTTTCTGTCGCCATCACAGCACCCTGCGCGCGTTCCCAGTGCGGCTCACTGTATGAACGTTTGATCAGATGCTGGGCTACCGGCTCCACCCATTCAGGATCGATACGCGCGGCAATGCGTCCCCACAAGCGGCTGGTTTCCACCAACTCCGCTACCATCGTCCACTTCGGCGGTTTTTTGAATAAACCTGACCCCGGGAAGATCGAGAAGCGAGCGTTACGCGCCCCGGTAAACTCCTGTTTATCGGTATCTTTCATCCCGATATGAGACAGTAAACCGGTCAGCAACGCGACGTGGATCTCCCGATATTCAGCAGGTTCGCTGTTAACCGGAATACCCAACTCTTTCACCACCTGGCGCAGTTGTGTGTAGATATCCTGCCACTCTCGCACGCGCAGATAGTTCAGAAAGTCGACTTTGCACTGGCGACGAAACTGGTTTGACGACAACGCTTTTTGCTGCTCGCCGAGATAGTTCCACAGGTTCACAAACGCGAGGAAATCAGACTCTTTGTCGTGGAAACGGCGGTGCTTCTCGTCGGAAGCCTGCTGCTTGTCCATTGGACGCTCGCGCGGATCCTGAATGGACAGCGCCGAGGTAATGATCATCGCCTCACGTACGCAGCCATGTTTTTGCGCTTCCAGCACCATGCGCGCCAGACGCGGATCCACCGGCAGTTGCGACAGCTGACGGCCCAACGGCGTTAACTTGTAAGCTGTTGCCTGTTCGTCGGTGGTTATCGCCCCCAGCTCTTCGAGCAGGCGTACACCGTCCTGAATATTGCGCTTATCCGGCGCTTCAACAAACGGGAACGCCGCGATATCGCCCAGCCCCAACGCGGTCATCTGCAAAATAACGGATGCCAGGTTGGTACGCAGGATCTCCGGGTCGGTAAACTCCGGGCGCGACAGGAAATCGTCTTCGGAATACAGACGAATACAGATCCCTTCCGAAACACGACCACAGCGGCCTTTACGCTGGTTGGCAGAAGCCTGCGACACCGGTTCAATCGGCAAGCGCTGAACTTTGGTGCGGTAACTGTAGCGACTGATACGCGCGGTGCCTGGATCAATGACGTATTTGATTCCCGGAACGGTCAGCGACGTTTCTGCCACGTTGGTCGCCAGCACGATACGGCGACCACTGTGCGACTGGAATACACGGTTCTGCTCACTGTTTGAAAGACGCGCATACAGCGGCAACACTTCGGTGTGGCGTAAATCCAGTTTATTCAGGGCATCGGCGGTATCACGGATTTCACGTTCGCCGCTCATGAAGATCAGAATGTCGCCCTGACTTTCACGGCCTAGCTCATCTACGGCATCAAAAATCGCCTGCAGTTGGTCACGCTCGGTGTCATCTGCATCTTCAACAATCGGGCGATAGCGCACTTCCACCGGATACGTTCGGCCGGAGACTTCGATAATCGGCGCGTTATTGAAATGCTTTGAAAAACGCTCCGGGTCGATGGTCGCCGAAGTGATGATAATTTTTAGATCCGGGCGACGCGGCAGAAGTTCTTTCAGATAGCCGAGCAGAAAGTCGATATTCAGACTGCGTTCATGCGCTTCATCGATGATGATGGTGTCGTACTGCATCAGCAGTCGATCCTGCTGGATTTCCGCCAGCAGGATACCGTCCGTCATCAGCTTGACCATGGTGTTATCACTGACATGATCACTGAAACGAACTTTATAACCAATACAGCCGCCCGGCTCGGTCTGCAGCTCTTCCGCAATACGGTTCGCCACGGTGCGCGCCGCCAGACGACGCGGTTGGGTATGGCCGATCAGCCCTTTTACCCCGCGCCCCAGTTCCATACAGATTTTGGGTAACTGGGTGGTTTTCCCCGAGCCGGTCTCGCCAGCAACAATCACCACCTGATGATCGCGAATTGCGTCCAGAATATCCTGTTTTTTCTGGCTGACGGGCAGGTTTTCCGGATAGCTGATTTCCGGACGCGCCGCTTCACGCAGCACAACTTTACCGGCTGCCTGCTCAATCTCTTTCGCCATCTCCTGGTAAATGGCCTGTTGTGCATCAGGATTTTTAACCTTCTTCACGCCGTGCAGGCGGCGGGCAAAACGCTGTCTGTCACGCAGCATCAATGAATCCAGCTGTTGCTGCAACATGTTGAAGGTTAATTTTTGTTGTTCTGTCATAGCGTTAAAAGGCAGTGCTCTGCCGGGTTAAATCTCTTTTAGATGATGGGTATAGAGTACCACATCGGCGCTTTTCATGTGTTGTTCAATAATTTCGAACATAGGATTCGATATATTGCGCTATCACTGCGACAGGATTGTGAATAAAGTGTCAACAAGCAACGGGGCTCACCCCCTTCAAACACATAAAAGGAAACACCCATGAGCAAGGTATTAGTTCTTAAATCCAGTATTCTGGCAGGGTACTCTCAGTCTGGTCAGTTGTCTGATTATTTTGTTGAACAGTGGCGTGAAAAGCACTCTGCTGATGAAATCACTGTCCGTGACCTGGCTGCAAATCCTGTACCGGTACTGGATGGCGAACTGGTGGGTGCGATGCGCCCGAGCGATACACCGCTGACGCCGCGTCAGCAGGAAGCGCTGGCGCTGTCCGATGAGCTGATTGCTGAGCTGAAAGCGCATGATGTGATTGTTATCGCCGCGCCGATGTACAACTTCAACATCCCTACGCAGTTGAAAAACTACTTTGACCTGATTGCCCGCGCTGGTGTGACTTTCCGTTATACCGAGAAAGGCCCGGAAGGTCTGGTGACGGGTAAACGCGCTGTGGTGCTGACCAGCCGTGGTGGTATCCATAAAGATACACCAACCGACCTGATCACGCCGTACCTGAACGTATTCCTGGGCTTTATCGGCATCACCGACGTGAATGTCGTCTTTGCTGAAGGTATTGCTTACGGCCCGGAAGTGGCGTCTAAAGCACAATCCGACGCGAAAGCCGCTATCGACAGCGTAGTCGCTGCCTGATAATTTCCCCTCTCACCGTCCGGTGAGAGGGTTTCTCCGGCACTTACTTCTTTACCTGTACCCGTATCTGTTTGCCGTGAATGCGATTAATATCACGCCAGATGGTTGCATAATCCCTGCATTTCGCCAGATTCTCTTCCCAACAATGAAGCAAAAATTGTTCAGGCTCCGCGACATCCCGGCTTAACAGTTTGAATACCCAACGATTCCAGACATACCACTTGAGAAGCCACATGATTTCACCCCACAACGCGACCGGTGTTGGACTATATCAGCATCCATTTTATGCCGTGTGGCAACTATTGCGATGTCGATGAGTAAGTCAGCGTCGTGACCAGGGGTTGTGTACAAAGAGATTTATTCTTTCCGCAACCACTTACCATTTATACCCTGAACGTACTCACCCGGTTTAGCGCGAGCAACCAGCTTTTGCCCGGCCATTTTTGCTACTTCATCTGGCGGAATATTATTGCTCTCTGCCACTTGCTGATAGCTGGCGTTGCGCGCTTTATTAATCTCACTCACCAGTGCCTGCGTTTCGGCATCGGTTTGCAATGCAACCAGATAGCCATTGAGCGTTTCTCCTACTCGACCCTGAGTTCTGGCTTCATTCAGGGTCAATGCCCACGCATTGCTACTGAGTAAACTCAGAACGACCAGCGCCACTGCAAACTGTTTTCTCATCATGACCTCAGAACAAATCGCTGCGCGATTTCAATAAGCTTTCGACGTCTTTATCAACTTTGATATGGATCTCATGCTCGATTTTGACGTTCATATTAATAGTGATGGGCTCTTTTGGCGCAGCCACTTCGATTCTGGGAGTGCACCCTACCAGCAGAGATGAAGCCAGCAGACCCAGCATGGCAGCTATCGTTTTCATTGTTGTTCCTCACATTCCTTGCCTTCCGGGCAATGGGTTTCCGGCAGCGCTGCATTTTGTTCAAGCCATGCCTGTAAATTGTCGCCAAAACGCAAGCTGCGCCATAGCGTAAAGACGTTTTCCTCGTGGGTATAATTCAAATTAACTGTACCTACTTTGCCATCCACCCGACTATTGCCAGTCACGGTTGACTGCATGGTTAAGACACCGAGGTTATCCAGATTTATTTTCGTCCACGAATGGCTTATTTCCATATAACGCAGCCAGTTAATGGCCGCCCCCGCCGCCATGTTATCTTTGACGACCGCATCAGCGGTATCCTTATCAATACGCAACGTCATCGGCCCTAGATTAGTCAACCAGCCGTCTTTAATGATCCATTTTTCATTATCCAGCCATAATGGCAACGCGCCACTGACCGGGCCAGACATGGCGAACTGTTTGGGGTTAACCGCACTGATAAGCTCGCTGGAAGAGATATTCTGCACTCGCAATAAGGCCGGATCGTGCTGCGGCATCCGCAGTTGCTGCATGATGATTTTGCCCCCCAGCAGGTCAGCGCTGACATCGCTCAACAGTAACGGGTTGTTTTCACTCCAGGGGTACGCCCCCTGCAGATCGGCGGCGATATTTTTCACTGTCACCTGATTCACCACTTCCGCAATACGCAATGAAATAGGTCCACGCGTACCCAGTTGCCATGCACCTTCACTAAACCGGAAAGGCAATACAAAATCGACACCGTTGATTTGGTTATCGGGCATCCAGGCGCTACCGCCTTTTAACACTCCATGACCGCCCGCTTCAAAGCCCTGCTCCGGGGCTGCCGAAAACGCGACCTGCGCATACAGCTCACCTTCTCGTAGCTTCATTTTCCAGTCAGGTGGGATCAGCGGTTGGAATACGGTGAGCGATTGTTTTGGCCACCAGGCCTGTCCGCGCAGGCGGATACCGTCCCAACGACCATTCAACTGTACGGGCCCAATCGCCCCAGCGTGAAGCTGGCCTTTGAACTGGAAGATTGTCGGATCGCTACCATCGACGCTGAACTTCAGCGTCGATGGTGGTAACACGCTTCCCCCGGTGAAGGTGGTGTTCCCTGCGTCCAGCGACAGCGCGCCGCTAAATGTCGGTTTGGTTGCATCCCGCACCCAGACTATCGGTTCGTCCATCACCAGACGTGGGTTTTCCACCTTCATCGTGCCGTATTGCAGATGATCAAATCCGGTGGAAAGATCAAATAGCTTCAGGGTGTTGTCATGCCATTCCCCCTTACCCGCTACGTCCCAACGGGCATGCATCGGCGTAAAGCTGCCTTCACCCCAATATCGCCACTGCCAACGACCAGCATCAGGAAGAAAATCATTTGCCAGGCCATCCAGATGCAGTTCAAAGCCCCCCATCTGGTTTTCATGCGCACGTAAAATAGCCTGCAGACGCCCATCCACACCGCGTTGCGTGACTTTTACCCCTGCCAGCGGCCAGCGAATCTCGTCAATATCCAGCGAATCAATCACCCGCCCACGTGAGCGCAGCAGCGCCCCTGGCTCGAAAGCCAATTGCGGATCGTTCAGACTTCCGGTGAGTCTCGCGGGTAATTTCGCGTAGAAGATCAGATCGCCCTGTTTCGCTTCACCGGTCAACTGTAGCGGCATCTCGCTACTATCCATGCCAAGCTTACCCGGCCCCAGCGTTAATACGGCATTTCCTTTACCGGCGTCGCCATGCGTCAGAACATTCAGACGCCCACTCACCACCGCGTTTTCCAGTCCTGCCTGCCAGTTTTCAACTTTCATGCCCAGCCGGCCACTTAACGGGAATCCCTGATAAGGCCAGTTCCAGCGTCCGTCGCTGATGGTCAGTTGCTGGCGTGTTATTTCCCACGGAAGGTCAAGCAGCGGATCGGCATTATCCCGCGCCATGACGATCAGTTGTCCGCTGTTTTGTTGCCACTCCAGTTCGGCGTCCACAAGCGTAGGTTCTTGCGGCAAACTTAACGTCGCAACCGCATGACCGCTTACCGGCAGTCCATCGGGCACCAGTGGCATAGTAAATTCACCGACCAGTCTTACCGGCGGCTGGCCTTCAAATGCCGCAACATCCAGCTCAGTTACTGTGAGGTTTTGCCCGTGCAAACGCCCCTGGAATTTAACTTTGTCCCCCTGGTAACGCAGCTGTTGAGTAGAGGGAGTGAGCGAGAGTGACAGTTTTCCCTGCCATTCCTGCCATGGAGAGAGAATAAGTTTGTCGATGTTAATCCAGGTATTAGGCAGCATTGACTGCCATTCAGCCAGCGTTTTGGGCGCTACAGGCGACGGCTCTGTCTGCGGCAATTTGGCCAGGCAAGCTGAGTCCAGCTCGATGGTCCCGACATTCAGCAACCAGCGGCTGGGGTGAGACAGATCCGCCTGAGTAATGCGCGCTAGCGGACAATCTTCAACCAGATAGCGGAGTTCAGGTATATGTAACCCATGCCGTGTCAGCCGCGGGCTCTCGTCCAGCGCGATGCGTGTTCCAACGGGTAACCAGATACCCACCAACGTAGGCACCCACAGGCCAAGCGTCATCACTAGCGTCAGCGGCACGAGAATCAATAATAAGAGGAGTGCCAGAACGGCTTTATATTTACCCTTCATGGGTAGTTAATATCCTGATTTAGCAAAAATTTAAGCCGGTTTAGGCCCGTATTGTGGCATGTTTAACTGGATATGCCCACATTAAGGATAGATAACCGTTTTATAGGCACGCTGTTACACGTGCCGTCGGGGATATTAAGATTCAGACTCAATGGGGCCTCAGTTGTCCATCGCTATGTTTAGGTCCTATACGACCTGCTTCTATCAGAATTTCTTCAATGAGTTCTTCGAGGCACTCCCTACCATGATGATCGCAGACCAGATGTACCTGCCGGGAAATCTCATCAGGTTTCATACCATCGCATAATGCCGCCTTCAGCATTAAGGTGGCCCATCGTTTTGCTTCAGAGTGAGTTAACATGACTCCTCCCGATATTTGCTACCTGTATAAGCGTAGCTGTCAGGATGTGATTCGGCTGGCTTTTTAACCACGTTGTCTTTACCGGCATGAGCTGAATGAAAATTATCCAGTTGTTGAAAACGCGTAATCTGCCCACACTAACCAGATATACGTTGGAATTATTCATTACGCCTATGACTATCAATAACTTTTTAGATTTTGTAAAATAATTTGAATTGAATTAATGTGACGTCAAAATCACTGGAGAAAGTCTTATGAAACTCGCCATCTATAGTACAAAACAGTACGACAAGAAGTATCTGCAGCAGGTTAACGAGGCTTTTGGTTTTGAACTTGAATTCTTTGACTTTCTGTTGACGGAAAAAACAGCCAAAACCGCCCATGGCTGCGAAGCCGTGTGCATTTTCGTCAACGACGATGGTAGCCGCCCTGTTCTGGAAGAGCTGAAAAAGCATGGCGTGAAATATATCGCGCTACGTTGTGCCGGGTTCAACAACGTCGATCTCGACGCTGCAAAAGAGCTGGGTATGCAGGTCGTACGTGTGCCAGCCTATTCACCGGAAGCCGTCGCTGAGCATGCGATTGGCATGATGATGACGCTGAATCGCCGCATTCACCGCGCTTATCAGCGTACCCGTGATGCCAACTTCTCTCTTGAAGGGCTGACCGGCTTTACCATGTATGGCAAAACGGCTGGGGTGATCGGTACCGGTAAAATCGGTATTGCGGCCCTGCGGATCCTGAAAGGTTTTGGTATGCGCCTGCTGGCGTTTGATCCCTACCCAAGCGCTGCTGCGCTGGAGTTAGGTGTTGAATATGTCGATCTTAAAACGCTATTTGCCGAGTCCGATGTCATCTCTCTGCACTGCCCGTTAACACCGGAGAATTATCATCTGCTCAATCACGAAGCCTTTGAGCAAATGAAAAACGGCGTGATGGTGATTAACACCAGCCGCGGGGCGTTGATCGATTCACAAGCCGCTATCGATGCGCTGAAAAACCAGAAAATTGGTTCTCTGGGTATGGACGTGTATGAAAACGAACGCGATCTGTTCTTTGAAGATAAATCCAATGACGTGATTCAGGATGATGTGTTCCGTCGCCTGTCGGCCTGTCATAACGTGCTGTTTACCGGGCATCAGGCGTTCCTGACCGCCGAAGCGTTAACCAGCATTTCTGAGACTACGCTACAGAATCTGGCACAAATCTCCAAAGGCGAAACCTGTGCAAACGCCCTCTTCTGATTTCCGTGCTCCCCTGGATTCAGGGGAGCATTTTCAGACAATCACCGATGATAAAACACTCAGTATCATTATTATATTGAATGTATTCCCGTCACAAACCCAGAGAAATAGAATGAAGAAAGTTGTCACGTTGATTGCGCTCAGCATGCTGATGGCTGGCTGTGTGAGCAATGGAAAAGTGTCCGTCAACCGCGAACAGTTGCAGCATCACCGCTTCGTTTTGCAGAGCGTCAATGGCAAGCCGGTAACCGTCGCCAATAACCCACCTGAATTAAGTTTCGGTGAAAATATGACGGTGTCGGGAAAAATGTGTAATCAGTTCCATGGTCAGGGCAAGCTGTCCGACGGTGAATTAAAAGTGAAAGACACGGCAATGACGCGCATGATGTGCGCCGATCCACAGCTTAACGCGCTCGACGGCATCGTCAGCGAGATGTTTAAGCAAGGCGCACAGGTTGATCTGACTGCTGACCAGCTAACACTGGCTACGGCAGAACAAACGTTGACGTTTAAACTGGCAGATTTAATGTAGTAAAAGCAGTGGCTCAATAATTCCCACAGCTTCCGGCGGCAAGCGACTGCTCACTACAGCGTTTGCCGTTAGGTAATGCACACATGCCGATGGCAGAACCATCCAGTTGGCGTGCCACGGAGAGCGAACCTCCAATCATGGCGCAATTTGCCTCTCCAGAACTGGACATTGCGGCCTTCATCCCCGGTGCGACATGAGCGGCGGTTGCCTGCTGAACAGGTTCACTGCTGCACGCCGATAATAAAAACGCGGCACACCCTACCCAAAACGCTGCGCGCATCTTACTCCCCTCTGAATATTAACCAAACGACACAGCCATAAATAATAGGCAGCGGAAACACTGCCGTCGAGAGGCAAAATGCGCATTTATGCGTGCTGTTTACATTTTCTGGCAATTTTTTGGCTACTCCTTTGATCAAACCATTCATTCTGATTATTCCCAGGACACAAAAGCGAAAATCTGTCTTTAGCGCTTTTGCTAAAATAGAAAGATAACTACAGGATCCGCCGCGGTTACGCGGGTCCCTCTTTTTGCGCAATGTAAGGGTGTCAGTATGATCACAATTGACGGTAATGGTGCGGTTGCTTCAGTCGCATTTCGTACCAGCGAAGTTATCGCCATCTACCCGATTACGCCCAGTTCGACGATGGCTGAACAGGCAGATGCCTGGGCCGGAAACGGGCTTAAAAACGTCTGGGGAGATACCCCTCGCGTCGTAGAAATGCAGTCAGAAGGCGGAGCAATCGCGACCGTTCACGGTGCATTGCAGACCGGTGCGCTCTCTACGTCGTTTACCTCATCGCAGGGCCTGTTGCTGATGATCCCAACGCTGTACAAACTGGCCGGTCAGTTGACGCCATTTGTGCTGCACGTTGCCGCGCGTACCATTGCTACTCATGCGCTGTCTATCTTCGGTGACCATTCCGACGTAATGGCAGTGCGCCAGACAGGGTGCGCGATGCTGTGTGCCAGCAGCGTGCAGGAAGCACAGGACTTTGCGCTCATTTCACAAATGGCCACTCTGAAAAGTCGGGTTCCGTTTATTCATTTCTTTGATGGTTTCCGCACATCGCATGAAATCAATAAAATTGTGCCGCTGGCCGATGACACGATCCTCAGCCTGATGCCGCAAGCTGAAATTGATGCGCATCGTGCCCGCGCGCTGAACCCTGAACATCCCGTTATTCGCGGGACATCTGCGAACCCGGATACCTACTTCCAGTCGCGTGAAGCGACAAACCCCTGGTATAACGCGGTTTACGAAAACGTCGAACAGGCGATGAACGACTTCGCCGCGGCGACGGGCCGCCAGTATCAACCCTTTGAGTATTACGGTCATCCACAGGCGGAACGTGTCATTATCTTGATGGGTTCTGCAATTGGTACCTGCGAAGAAGTCGTCGAAGAGTTACTTGCTCGTGGAGAGAAAGTTGGCGTCCTGAAAGTTCGGCTATTCCGCCCATTCTCTGCCAAACATTTACTGCGCGCCCTGCCGGAAACCGTACGCAGCATCGCCGTTCTGGATCGCACCAAAGAGCCGGGTGCCCAGGCAGAACCGCTGTATCTGGATGTAATGACCGCGCTGGCGGAAGCCTTTAACTGCGGCGAGCGGGAAACCCTACCACGCGTAATTGGCGGGCGTTATGGCCTTTCTTCCAAAGAGTTTGGCCCGGACTGCGTCATGGCGGTCTTTACTGAGCTGAGTAGCGCGAAGCCGAAACCTCGCTTTACGGTTGGTATCTATGATGATGTCACCAACCTGTCACTACCGCTACCGGAAAGCACCCTGCCCGGTACCGCGAAGCTCGAAGCGCTGTTCTACGGTCTGGGCAGTGACGGCAGCGTGTCGGCCACCAAAAATAATATCAAGATTATCGGTAACTCGACGCCGTGGTATGCGCAGGGTTATTTCGTGTATGACTCGAAAAAAGCAGGCGGTCTGACGGTTTCTCACCTGCGCGTCAGCGAGCAGCCTATTCGATCAGCGTATCTGGTTTCACAAGCCGATTTTGTTGGCTGTCACCAACTGCAATTTATCGATAAGTATCAGATGGCCGAGCGCCTGAAACCAGGCGGGATCTTCCTGCTTAATACTCCTTACAACGTGGATGAAGTCTGGGCGCGTTTGCCGCAGGAAGTTCAGGCAGTACTGAATCAGAAGAAGGCCCGTTTCTACGTGATTAATGCGGCCAAAATCGCTCGCGAATGCGGTCTGGCAGCGCGTATTAACACCGTTATGCAAATGGCATTCTTCCATTTGACGCAAATCTTACCCGGCGACAGCGCGTTGGTTGAATTGCAGGGTGCGATTGCGAAAAGCTATAGCAGTAAAGGTCAGGATCTGGTTGAACGTAACTGGCAGGCGCTGGCTCTGGCGCGTGAATCCGTCGCCGAAGTGGCACTCCAGCCAGTTGACCCGCACAGCGCTAACCGCCCACCGGTGGTTTCTGATGCCGCGCCGGATTTCGTGAAAACCGTTACCGCGGCAATGCTCGCCGGTCTGGGTGATGCTCTTCCCGTATCCGCGCTGCCGCCAGACGGCACCTGGCCAATGGGCACCACGCGTTGGGAAAAACGCAATATCGCCGAAGAGATCCCCATCTGGAAGGAAGAGCTGTGTACCCAGTGTAACCACTGCGTTGCCGCTTGCCCGCACTCGGCAATCCGCGCCAAAGTGGTTTCACCAGAAGCGATGGAAAACGCCCCTGCCAGCCTGCATTCTCTGGATGTGAAATCACGCGATATGCGCGGTCAGAAATATGTCCTGCAGGTTGCGCCTGAGGATTGCACCGGTTGTAATCTGTGCGTCGAAGTGTGTCCGGCGAAAGACAGGCAGAACCCGGAGATCAAGGCCATCAATATGATGTCGCGCCTTGAGCATGTTGAAGAAGAAAAAGTTAACTATGACTTCTTCCTCAATCTGCCGGAAATAGACCGCACTAAACTGGAACGCATTGATATTCGTACCTCGCAGTTGATAACGCCGCTGTTTGAATATTCCGGCGCCTGCTCGGGCTGTGGTGAAACGCCGTATATCAAACTGCTTACGCAGCTGTACGGCGACCGCATGCTGATCGCCAATGCGACCGGCTGTTCATCGATTTATGGCGGTAATCTGCCCTCAACACCGTATACCACCGACGCCAACGGTCGTGGGCCAGCGTGGGCAAACTCACTGTTTGAGGATAACGCCGAGTTCGGTCTGGGCTTCCGTCTGACGGTAGATCAGCACCGTGTGCGCGTTATGCGTTTATTGGAACAGTTTGCCGATAACATTCCGGCTGAACTGAATGACGCCCTGCACGCTGAAGCGACGCCAGAAGTACGCCGTGAACAAGTTGCCGCGTTGCGCCAGCACCTGAAAGATGTCGAAGGCGCACAGCAGCTGTTAACCGATGCCGACGCGCTGGTCGAGAAATCCATCTGGCTGATTGGCGGCGATGGCTGGGCTTACGATATTGGCTTTGGCGGCCTGGATCACGTCCTGAGTCTGACCGAGAACGTCAATATTCTGGTGCTGGATACTCAATGTTACTCCAACACGGGTGGACAAGCGTCGAAAGCCACGCCGCTCGGGGCTGTCACCAAATTTGGCGAACACGGCAAGCGCAAGGCGCGTAAAGATCTTGGCGTCAGTATGATGATGTACGGGCATGTTTATGTCGCGCAGATCTCTCTGGGCGCACAGTTGAACCAGACGGTGAAAGCGATTCAGGAAGCAGAAGCCTATCCGGGTCCGTCGCTGATTATCGCCTATAGCCCATGTGAGGAGCACGGTTACGATCTCGCGCTAAGCCACGATCAGATGCGCCAGCTGACGGCGACCGGATTCTGGCCGCTGTACCGCTTTGATCCGCGTCGTGCAGATGAAGGTAAATTGCCGCTGGCGCTGGACTCTCGCCCACCGTCAGACGCGCTGGCCGAAACATTGCTTAACGAGCAGCGCTTCCGCCGCCTGAATGCCCAACAGCCAGAAGTTGCTGAGCAGCTGTGGAAAGACGCCGCCGCCGATCTGCAAAAACGCTACGACTTCCTGGCCCAACTGGCAGGTAAAGCAGAAAAGAGCGGTGCCGAGTAATACATTTATCTCAGTATTTGCCTGGAACCAAAAAAAAAGCCCGAACAGTTGTTCGGGCTTGTCAATTTATTCGCTGGCTAATTAATAATTACCATCAATATACCAACGAAAAATAAAACGTGACAATAAAGGCATATAACACGCGCAGAATAGCCCAACAAAATTCAATTGTATAATTTTTATTTTATATATTTTCACGCAACACATTCATCGCAATTATCATCATTTCCGTAGAATTATTTATTTAAGGTTTTACTTAAGGCGTAACAATTCATATTTATCTCTTTACGGAACTTCTCCTTTAGCATGCTTTTACTCCCTACATGGGTAGTCACAGGTTAATAAAAAAACTAAAGGATTATTTCAATGAACAGAAAAGTACTGGCTCTCGTAATTCCTGCCCTGCTGGCTGCAGGCGCTGCTCACGCTGCTGAAGTTTATAATAAAGACGGCAACAAATTAGATCTCTACGGTAAAGTAGACGGCCTGCGTTATTTCTCTGATGATGCAAACAAAGATGGCGATCAGACTTATGTTCGTGGCGGCTTCAAAGGCGAAACTCAGATCAACGATATGCTCACCGGTTACGGTCAGTGGGAATATCAGGTCAATGCCAACACCACTGAAGGCAACCGCAACAATAATTTCACTCGTCTGGCCTTTGCCGGTCTGAAATTCGGCGACTACGGCTCATTCGACTACGGCCGTAACTACGGCGTACTGTACGACGTAGAAGGCTGGACAGATATGCTGCCTGAGTTCGGCGGTGACTCCTACACCTATGCTGATAACTTTATGACCGGCCGTGCTAACGACGTAGCGACCTACCGTAACACTGACTTCTTCGGTCTGGTGAACGGTCTGAACTTTGCACTGCAGTATCAGGGCGCGAACGAGCAAGCGGGTGATGAGCAGGAAGGTACCGGTAACGGCAGCGATCGTAACGTGCAGAACTCTAACGGCGACGGTTTCGGTATCTCCTCTACCTACGATCTGGGTATGGGTGTAAGCTTCGGTGCGGCTTACTCGACTTCTGACCGTACTAACGATCAGGTTAACGCTGGTAAAGCTGGCGGCAACGTTGCCGGCGGTGATACAGCTGACGCATGGACTACCGGCCTGAAATACGATGCCAACAACATCTACCTGGCAACCATGTACTCCGAAACCCGTAACATGACTCCGTACGGCGACAGCGGCGTGGCGAACAAAACTCAGAACTTCGAAGTCACTGCACAGTACCAGTTCGACTTCGGTCTGCGTCCGGCTGTGTCTTTCCTGATGTCTAAAGGTAAAGACCTGAACGCTACCGACGGTGACAAAGACCTGGTTAAATATGCTGATATCGGCGCTACCTACTACTTCAACAAAAACATGTCCACCTATGTTGATTACAAAATCAACCTGC
>OBXW01000571.1_pt1 | contig 22264 bp, 18 predicted proteins | sample 1495431 | NCBI WGS metagenome assembly OBXW01 (sample SAMEA2580166, study PRJEB22360) | human gut metagenome | biome: human gut; feature: human-associated habitat; material: faeces | place: Denmark | collected 2008/2010 | reverse complement strand
CCTCCGCAACCCCATGTTTTCACATAACTGTTGCGTTGACCAATTGAATCTACAGTTGCTTTTTTTAATATATCTCGCTCAAGGCGAGCTTCATTTAACGCCTTACGCAGTTGCAGAATTTCAGATTCCAGTTCAGCCACCGTGCGGGAACCAGGAGTACCGAGCCCTTTTCTGGCGGCGGTAACCCATTGTCCTAAAGTGCCTTCAGGAAGAGATAATCGGGAAGCGCCTTCACTGATCGAAAGTTGATTTTCAAGAACCGTTCTGACAGCTTCGGCTTTGAACTCTTTAGAGTAACGTTGGGTTTTTCTGCTCATTATTAGCTCCTTCTGATGCCATTCTATTTCAGGAAGGAGTGTCCGTTAAACTCAGGCTACCTCAGTTGCATTCCAGCCATGATCCAGAATATGTGCATTTTTTTGCCTGATAGTTTCTTTTTTTATTCGCTCATGTTTAAGGCATAACAGGCAGATAAATAATGTCAGAAAAAGAAAGCTAATAATGAGAGCAAGAGCGATATAGTCTGTCACAGGGTAATACATATTCTCTCCGGTAGAAGAAGGGCCGCAAACGCGGCCCGGGCTGTTATCAGAAAGAGTAACGGAAGTTGGCGTTGATCGCGTTATCCACGTTGTATTTACCAAATGCCGATTTCTCAAACTCAAGACCGAAGCGAAGATTATCGCGAATTTCAGCGTTGAGACCAACATTCATGAGCATACGACCGTCTTTTTCACCTTTGATACGTTTCTCACCGGACGCATCACGCAGTACGGTTTCACCGTTGGCAAACAGGTCAAACTGGTAGCCAAGGCCGGCGCGGGCTGTGACTTTCCAGTCCTTACCCGAGAAGGATTTACCCACATCAACACCGGTACGCCCAATCAGCGGATTAAAGTCCTTATCCTTCATGGTGAGGTTCATTCCCTGGTCCTTCCAGGAGAACTGTTTCCCGGATACAGCACCGTAAACAAGTTCCGCCTGCGGCTCAATCCATGCAGAGTCAGTTACATGGTAACGGTAACCGACTTCCGCACCGGCATACCAGGAGTGGGAGCTGTAGTCTCTGGTGCCAAGGCCGGCGAAAGTTGCGGTATACTCGTTGTCATGGTGAACGTACTTACCGATGAGGTCGATATATGCTCCGGACTCAAACATGGCAGAGGCATAGAGACCGGCACCCACAGACTTCGTTTCACCACTGAAGGCATCACTGCCTGCATGGCTGTCGGTATAGGTCATGGTCACCCCGGTGAAGAGGTCAAGGCCATCGAGTTCATGTTTGTTATCCGCACCGACCTGAACGTGGGTGTAGTTGTCACTGAATCCACCGCCGGCAGACCCGGTTCCGCTCATGATTCGGGCCCATGCACCGGACTCACCGTTAATGTCACGCAGATCACCCATACGTTTGTTAAGGTTGTTGACCTCAGCAAGGAAGGCTTTATAGCCGCCTGACATCAGTAATGTTGCCTTTTTAGCCGCATCGGCGTTGGCCACAGATTTATAGCCGATCAGAGTCCATGTTGCTTTGTCTGTATCGTTCTTTTGCTCGATAACCGGTGTTACATCACTGAAGCCAATACTCCGAGTCGTAGCTTTAAAGACATCTACTGCAGTTCCTTTTGGTGCGCTGACCAGATCGATATTCAGTCCGTTGCTGTTTCCATTTTTCTCAATGAAGTCGACTAACAGAAGGTTGTTTTTACCAGACAACGATTTATTGACAACAAGCTGATCTGCTTGGGCCAGATTTGCACGCAGCACAAATGCACTGTCATCTATAGTAAGGTTGTCCACTGTAAGGGTTGTAAACTTCCCATTATCACCAGTAAAACGCACCATACTGTCTTTTGTTTCTAGACGATTAATTGATGACTGGCTATTTAGATGCCAGATCGCATTATTCATGCTAACTGTAGCTTTGGGGGCTGTTATTGCGCCTCGATAGGCGGTATCAAAGCCATACAAAAGAGTCTCTGCCCATGCCTGATAAGCAGACGATATAGTCGGTGTTTCAGTTTCAGGCTGTCCCAGAGTAATGGTTGCTGCATCATCAGCATAAATATTTCCGGTGACAGATGCCATATTTCTGGCAATGAAATTTGCATTTCCACCACTCAGCCTGAATCCATCAGCAGCGTAGTGGAGACCCGGCGTTACAGTTTTACTATTCTGTTCAGGGATTCCCATCATAGTCAGCTCACCGGAGATATCAATACCTTTTGTTGTGAACATGGAATTTTGTGCTATAACTTTTGCTCCTTTATCTATACTTATAGGAGTATTATTCAGAAAGGTTGCACCATTAAGTGTAACTACAGCTTGATCACCTATGGCTATTTGGCTGTTATGTGCAGTGATGCCACCTGTAAATTTAGTTTCTCCTATGGATAGATTAGTACTGATAGTTTGTTTGAAGTCAAAACCATTATTAGTAATATTTTTCCCTGCAAGATTATCAATGTAAGCATTTTTATCGCCGATTGTGATAGCTGATTTATTTGCTGATATATTTCCTTCAACATTGGCATTGCGTGATATTGAAAAGTCAGCATTGTTCAGGTGTAATGTATCAAATTTAAACACCCCGGTTTTCCAGTCTGGCTGATCAAATGAGGTCTGCTGATTATTACTTTTGTGATCAGAATTGAACTTTTTATTATATGAACTCTCTGTTTCTTTCAAAACGGTGACCCAGTCCGTTCCACAAAGAAATACCAGGGAGCAATGATTCGCTGTGCTTCTGAATATTGCATGCTCTGTTGCATGGCCTTGCATGGTAAGACTGGCATTACTGACTTCAACATCATTTTTTGTGTTGACACTACCATCCAGAATTAATTTTGCATTAGTTTTCTTATCCTGAGAATTAATATTGTGCGTTAGTTTTATATTGCCATTTATGTTCCCATGATATATGTAGGAGTCTTCGTTATTGATTGCCAGAACGGCTTCTTTCGTTGTATCTGAGTTAGTTATTGTTGTTCCATCGTCAGTGGCGGCAATTCTAGTAAAAGTCTGATTGTGTCCATTTAAATCTAGCGTGCCACCACGTTTAGTAAAAAATATCCCCGCATATTGATCATTGCCAAGGGAATTATCTTTATTTAGTATTACCTTACCATTTCCGCTTGCAAGGTATATATTGTTAAATGTTCCTTCTTCATTAAGAATAACATTTCCTTCACCTATCTTTATATTTGCCCCCTGTTTTTTTTGAACATTCAGAGTACCGGGGCCTATTTTGTGTAAAACATCATCACTGGAATACAATGCATTCCAGTTTACAATGCTTTCTTTTCCGATATCAATTCCTGCTCCTTTAAATGTAAATCCCTGACCGTTTATGTTATATTCATGGCCTTCGTCAAAGATAATACCACCGCTACCAAAATCCAAATTATCCTTAAACAGGACATTTCCCCCATTTGTGAACACAATATCTTTGTCTTTAGTTATTTTTTCTTGAGTACCAGTGGTATCTGCATTGTTTTGGTGTAATGTTATATCTGTGTTTTTTATGGTTACATTATTGCCATTCAGATTTATTTTATGACTATAGGTATCTTTTAACTCACTAACCAGTTTATCATTGTATTTTGTTATCCATGTCAGTTGGTCACCATTAACGCTGGCAATACCATGGGTTGTTCCGACTAATACCCATTTTTCTAGTTTGTTATCATATAAGTATGCTCCAGAGCCGCTGTCTCCGAATATTTCAAGATTACGAAATGTTTTATCATTTTTATAAATCATCATGCCGTATGAGTCCCATTGGGTGACCTCAAATAGACTAGCACTTAACAGATCATGGCTATATGCTGAATTTGTTGAGATTTTGGATTCACCATTAATAAATGATGTTCCTCCAGAGCCAGCACGAAAACCTATGATTTTTTTTGAACCGTCAGAAGTGACTATACCGTAGCGTTCTAATGCATCAGAATATGTTGTAGGGTTGGTCTCTGCCGGGGTGGCACCTACTGTTTCCACAACAAATTTATTTAACCTCTGAATCTCAAAATCATTGGAATTTCTTCTGTCAACAACCTTGTAAGAAGACTGAGCGTAAACCTGAGTTTCTGCGGCCTGAGGGTTCTTTTTGTTATGTGCAACAGTAACACTATAAGAACCTCCTATTGCGGTAGCTGCGCCACTCGCTGCTGCACCAGAAAAATCCGGAATTGAGAGATTATGGAAAGAGAATTTATCTCCGTTTTTTAAAGTGATTGTTACGTCTGTTGCTCCGGGCTGGAAAATACCTTTATTTTGTGCAAGATCAAGATAGTCTCTCGCCCATACATTTGATATATCAATATTTGCTGCATTTACTGTACCGGCAACAGCCAGAGACAACATTGTTGCTACAAGTTTTCGGTTTGTTTTACCAGAAACTCTTTTCGCTAATTCAGAAACAGCAATGAGTCCGCCAGTGGCAGCACTATATTTAAGGGAGTATATTTTATTCATATATTCTCTCAACTCATTTATTGAATGAACAAAGTATTAAGAATTAAAATTATTAGTAACGGTTGGTTACTAACAGCTTGCTAAAAGTAACAGTTCTATATTGTAAATATGTGACAATGTTCTCATTAATGATGAGAGATTATGTGAATCAATACTAATTGATCGTTAATTGATCGTTTTTTGTTTTTTTTTTGCCCAATGTGGGGAGGGGTAATGTTTAATATTTCGATATGATCGAATATCTGTTCGCATGGAACATCGTTCAGTGATTCACGACGAATTAGCGATCGACCACGATGCGATTTTGCAGTGTGCCGAAGAAGTTCTCCATCGCTGCGTTATTCAGACCGTTTCCTTTGTGCGGCATATTTTGTGCTACTCCATGGGGCTTTAACTTTGCCTATAGCCTGCCATTCGATATTGCCAACCCTGATCCGTATGTAGCTACGGGGCATCCTCCGGGCCGGGCACTGACAATGCATCGTGCACCATCGTATTAACAATCTCCATTACCGGACTTTATGACAGGCGCAGGAGAAAATCTCCCGGTTAAACTGAACGGAGAACCAGCGACAGGTACCTCTTTTTACCCTGTAGCAAGTACTCTATAACATACTCCCCCATTTTTCGTTGGCCTTCATTGCAGCAAAGTTCCGGCTCAGGATATTGGGCGCAGATCATCCTCTCAGGAATTTCAGGATCTGCCAGACGGTGCTGAGACGACGCTTACTTGTAAGGTTAGTTTTCAGACGGACAATGAAATGAGGATATGCGATAAATTTCAGTCAAAGATCCATAAAACAGACATAATGTTATTCAGTGGTGAACAGTCCATTCCGGAGACGGAATATCTTGTTAAGGCTGTATATTATACTGGCTGTAAACAACATGGCCACCAAGGACCATGTTGTTTACAGCATACCCTTGTTGCAAAAGCATCCCCGTCAGAACAGCACAGAGTAGTTCAGACCAAAGGTTCGGCCCCTGCCTTTGTAGTCGTACAGTGACGCTGGGCCGTAACCCGGGCTGTAGTACAGTGGTGCACGCTGCCCCCAGACAGTGGTGTAGTCACGGTCGAAGAGGTTTTCAATGCTGAAGCTGAGTGTACCCACCGGAAGCTGATAACTGCCGAGCAGATCCACGGTGGTATAGCCATCGACCTTGTAGCCCTGCGCGTCGCTCACGTCAAAGGAGGTGGTGCTCTGCACGCGCAGACTCCACGGGTCCGGTGCCCAGCCAATGTAGGCTGTCGCTTTTGATGGGCTTGCTGTCTTCACATCGTATTTCTGCCAGGTACCGTTCACTTTCGACTCAGTTTTCAGCACGTTGAAGTTCACTCCGGTACTCCAGTCAGTATCAGGAATCAGGTAGTCCACCGCACCTTCCACGCCGTAAATACGGCGTTTGTCGTCCACCACGCTGATGGTCAGATCTTTATTCGCCACCACGCTCTTATCAGAAATCGAATAGTAGGCCGCGATTTGGGTGCGCAGATTATTGCCAGTAAAGCGCCAGCCCAGCTCATAAGAATCGACTTTCACGCCTTCCAGCTTGCTGTCGCTGACGTTCACACTCTTTGTTAGAGGAAGATGGCCGTTCACTGCAGCACCATAGATGCCGCGACCATAGTATTTACCCGGGTCCGGCAGCTCCACGCCCTGGGAGAAGTTGAGCCATGCCTGCTGGCGTTCGGTGATGTGCATCAGCAGACCGGCGTTGAACAGGAAGTTGTCGTAATCGACTGAGCCGCCAGGAATGGCGTCGGCGGATGTAGCCTTCCCGGCGGCAATCTGCCGTTGCTGCGCGTAGCCGATGAAATCATCAATCTTGTTTTCAGTGTACTGATAGCGTACGCCACCGTTGAGGGTAAAGAGATTATTGATGTCATAGCCTGATTGCAGGAAGGCCGCCAGGTTGGTGATGTCATACGACGGATAGCGCCCGGTGGTGTAAATCTTCTTGTTGTTCAGCCCTCTGGAAGCGCTTGCCTGAGCCAGGTCGAAGAACATCTGGTTGGAGGTAAAGCGCTCATGATCAGCATCCAGCCCCCAGGTGATTTGCCAGCCGTCCATCGGTTTGCTGTTCAGAGTCAGTTTCATGCCGTACTGGTCGGTGTCCTGCTGTGACGAAGAGAAAGCCGTCACCTGTTTGTTCGCATTTACCGTCGGGAACGGGTAGAATCGCAACGACTCATCGCGGTAGTAAACCTGACCGACCAGCTCCTGTCCCAGAAAAGCGCTGTCAGAGTACTGCAGGCTGATCAAATGCCGCTCAGTGCCGGGAATACGGTCGGAATTCAGCCCGTTACTGACGAATGGCGTGCTGGTCCCTCTGATGGCAGAGAAGCCTTTCCCGAGATTAAGCCCGTAATCGTCGTCGCCCTGGCTTTTATAGTACTGTGTGATCAACTGAAGCTGCCGGGATTCATCGATGTTCAGCGTACCAGTTCCCATGATGTCCAGCCGATCGGAGTACTGCAGGCCGGTCTGGGTGTTATCAAGCAAGGTGGCATCGCCGTTACCGTCAAACCAGCCGCCAAATTTCTGATATGCCACGGAAAGACGTCCGGAGATATGCTCATTTCCGCCGGAGACAGCTCCGGCAATGCGTTCATCGTGATCTTTACTGCTGCTAAAGCCACTTTTGGTGCCAGCCTCAAACTCCATCATGGTTTCCGGCTGGCCTTTTTTGGTCACGATGTTGATCAGGCCACCGGTACTGCCGCCGCCGTACAGGGACGTCGCACCGGAGATCACTTCAATATGGTCGATATTAAAAGGATCTATAGAGTCCAGTTGTCGGCTGTCGGTACGTGAAGAGTTGAGACGCACGCCGTCAACCAGCACGACCAGCGGGCGGCCACGCACATTCATACCGTAGTTGGTGCGGCTCCGGCTGCTGACGTCAAGGCCAGGGATCAGCTGAGCCAGTGCGTCTTTAAGCTCTTTGCCGCCCTGAATCTGCTGTTCCAGTTCGGCGTTTTCGATAACCCAGGTGGTTTGCGCCATCTCCGCTACGGTGCGATTGCTGCGGTTGGCAGACACCACGAACGTTTCATCATCGGTTTGTTGAGCGACTGCTGGCGCCATCATGGTAAGAAGCAGTGGGTTGAGAGCCCAAAGCGTATACTTTTTGCTTATCATCATTATTCCTCCATACGGGCGGAAAAAATCAGCCCAAAGATGCTGTGTAGCGAGTTAAAGAAGCAGCCTCCGGCTGCGTTTTCCCTAGGTGCCGCTGCGCCACTGAATCAGGGCGGGCGGCATACTGAGATCGAATAAATCACGTCCCATTACGCGATTAAGAATACGTGCAGATCTCCATGCCATCAGGCTGAGCTGGGGTTCGGCGATGCCATGGGTTTGCATACTGGCGTTGACCACGAAGATGTTGTTCTCTTTCGGGCCACTCCATTCCAGAGTGAAGTCATCACGCACTTTAAAGGTGTTCTTATCGTGCATGGTGATCAGGGGCATCAGTGAGGGAAGTATTTGTGGCAACGCAGAACGGTAACCTGTGGCGAAAATCACCACATCACTTTCCAGGCTCTCCCTGCCCTGATCCAGATGATGCTCCATCAGCAACTTCCAGCCAGGACCACTACTTTCCAGAGTTGTTACCGAGCGGCTGGGTAGCAGACGGATATTTCTTGGTTTTCTCAGAACTTCAAAACGGTGGTACAACTCACGATAAATGGTCAGTAAAGAATCGGCAGTGATGCCATCCGATGTCATTTTCTGCTCATCCAGTAACTGATGGCGAATATCTTCCTCCAGTCCGGAGAAGCCTGAAATATATTCAGGTGTAAAATACTCATCAGCAAAAGCAGCCTCATCCAGTGCGTTAAAATTATTACGCCGGGAGACCCAGTTTATTTCCGCCGCTTCTCCCCATTCCCCGCGTAATGCATTAAGGAACAGGTCTGCACCACTCTGTCCTCCACCAACCACGGTTATCCGTTTTCCACTAAGGTCCGGCCGACGAAGATTCATTTCACTGGCATGGAAACAGGATTGTGTCATATGCTTCACACAGGGTGGTAAATAAGGTTGTTTTCCTGTACCAAGGCAGATATTGCGGGCAAAATATTCTCCCTGGCTGGTTTGCACCAGAAACAATCGACGTTTTTTATCGAAATCAATGTTTTCAACGGTATGACTGAAATACAGGTTATTCATATCTTCAGCAGCCCAGCGGAGGTAGTCAGAAAACTCTTCACGGGATACTGTACGTAGTCTGCTTGTAAGGAAGCGATAGAACTTTTTGTGCTTCACCAGATAGTTAACAAAACTGTAGGGATTTGTAGGTGCAACAGCACTGACCAGATCTTTCAGAAAGACGGTCTGCATATGACAATCCGGTACCAGCATACCCGGATGCCAGGAAAAATGAGGATGTTCATCAAAGAAGAGACAGTCCAGTTCTTCGATCTGATGTGACAACGCAGCAATGCTGAGATTAAATGGCCCTGTCCCTACACCAATAAAATCGACACTTTTTTTCATGATTCATATTCCTGAGTTACCAGCCACAGCGGATTTTGCAGATCCTCAAGGTAATTCGGCAGCATGCGGCTGCCGCCATCCAGATCAGGCCAGGTCAGTTTTACCGGGTTCAGCACCACGCGAATGATTTGTGGCCTGAAAAGTGAGAAAAGCGCAAAACGCTCTGACATTTGTGGATGTTTTTTCATGTAATCACTCAACACTGCTGCCAGCAGTTGATAAAATCGCCTTTCAGGTACGCCAAGACGAACCATCAGTGGCGAAATAAAACGCAGTACTGTCACGAAGTGACCCGTCTGCAAATCATGGATTAAGTAGTCCGCACTCAGGCGGGATGTAACATCACGAACCTCCTGAGGCAAAGAGTCCATTTCGGGGAACTCTTCTTTCACCAGTCGCATATCGCCCTGGAAGTCTTTCAGCAGAACACGCTGTGGAACCCCCTCTTTCATGGCGAGAGTTATATTTTGTCCATGTGCAATAAGCGCGACACCGTAGCGGCAAAGCAGGTGATACAGAGGAACCACGACCACCCGGAACAGTTGCGTAAGCCAGGTTTCAGCGTCCAGCCCGGAGCGGTCTATATATGCGCCTGCCAGCGGCTGATTGTTTTCGTCGCACTCCATCAGTGTTGCCATCAGAACCGGACTTTCATCCGGTTTCAGCCAGCGGCACGGATTCTCCCGCCAGATAACACCAAGCATTTCCTGGTAGCGATAGGGAGCCCGGGCAAGCGCGGCATAGCCTTCATGGGAGACATAGCCTGCAGCCGGTTCACCAAGTATCACTGCGCCGCTTTGCACTAGGGTGGCGTCGGTCGCAAAAACCTGTTGTAGCCAGCGTGAAGCCAGTGGTCCGGCAGCGATGTATCTGCCAGGGATCCCCCGGTAGCATGAGGTGTTGTAGATGGTCAGCGGCAGCTTGATATCCAGCCCGCCCCGGCGACTGGCGTTGGTCAGGGTACGCAGCGACTGCTGGGCGAGCCACTGGTCGCCAAACTCGCCGAGAGACACCATCCTGCCTTCGGCAAAATCAGCGATGAAGTCGGTAGTGATTTTTTGCTGCCACTGCCACGGATGTACCGGCAGCGGCAGCCAGTTGTGATCCAGCCCGTTTTCCTGCCAGACCTGACTGAAGCGTGTAAACTCCTGCGGATCCATTGCGGCAGTCAACAACTGCTGAATATCCAGATCGTTATCGCAGCGCCAGATCATATGTTCACGTTTTACCGCCAGCCAGTGCAGTCTGAAGGTGTTGGTATACTCTGGCGCATATCGTTCCAGCGCCTCTTTGCCCCAGCCACGGCGACCTTTATTAAAAACGAATTTAGGATGACCGCTCAGCAGGCATTGCAGACGATCGGCATCAAGATTAATCAGGTCACTGGCACTCAGTCCGCGACGGGCCTTCAGCAGTTGCAGGTCGCCCAGTAGCGTGGCATACAAATCCTGCATATGCTCTGCAACAGTGGCATCACTCATTGACAGCACCGGCTTTAGCTGCATCAGCAGCGTCTGCGCCAGTACTGGTTCGTCCGTGCAGCGCAACGTTTGGGCATCAATCCACAGCCAGCCCCAGATACCACGTTCAGCGATGAAGCGCCATTGTGCTCCCGGCAGGTTAATGCAGTAGTGGTCATCGCCCTGAGATTCCGCGTGGAAAACCTGCTCATACTCCATCTCAGACAACATTTTTGCCACCAGCCGACGGTTAACAAAATCCCAGTCCTTGTGATTCATTACAGACCGACCTCCGTGAAGAAGTGATGACGATCCGCCATCACCATGCGCGAGCGCTTATGTGGGAAGTCGAACTCTTTAATTGTCCGGTATCCCGCAGGCTCAAGATGGCGGAACAGGCGCTGGTTATCGGTGCGTGGCTCCAGTACTGTGCGCTGCGTACGGGGCTCATCCAGCAGCAGGTAATGTGTCAGCCCGCGCAGCCAGCTTTGCACATAGTGGGCCCCGCGCCATTGCTGTTCACCAACCAGCAGATGCAGGCCACGGTCAAAGGGCTGCCACGAATAGTGACGACCAATGCGGTCTTCCGCCGCCCAGTAGATTTCGAAATAGCTGAATGGCCGATCGTCGAAGCACCCAATCAGCGGGAATGCATGTTTACCGGTGAGCTGGCGCTCCAGATAGGCGGTCTGTACCTCCAGTGAGCCACTTTGCTCCCAGAAATACTCAACGCGCGGATCATTCATCCAGCGGGTGAAACGTTCTGCATCAGAAACGGGATCGGCAATGCGGAAACTCAGCATCCTGCGAATACGTGGATCGTAACGGCGGTAAACCTCACCCTGTGGACGGGGTGGGCGCTGCGGGAAATAAATCTCACGCTCTGCATCAAAAACCATTTCACCGGAGGCCCGGTTTGCCGGTGAACTCAACCATAACGGTAACTGCCAGAAGGCAGTACGATGGATAATGTCGCTTTTTACCTGCCCAAAAAGCGTCAGCGCCTGTGGCTCCTCACGCCATTCGGCCCAGGGGAGAGCCACTGCTGACAGTTGTGGTGCGGCGATAAATATCTGATCCAGCGCATCGCACAGCCACCCTGTCGGCAGCTCCCCGGGACAGTGCAACACCGCGCTATTGTCCAGTCCCCAGCCAAGATTCAGGGGCTTGTCGAGTTTTTCACAGCGCAGTCCATATCTGCTGTGAATAATGTTTGCCTCAGACATTCAGACCTCCTGAGCCTGCAGCGGGTTAGCGAAATCGAAATAGATCACCGAAGGGTCAACAATGGTGTTCTCGTTATGATCGTTCAGATAACAGAAAAAGTTACCTTTTACGTTCCAGTACGGACTTTCCAGCACGTAGTTGAGACAGGTTTTATGAGTCACCTGATCACGCACTTCAGCCAGCGATGCTCGTACACGAGCCATCAGATTCGATTCGCTGTCCAGCCCGGCAGCCCCCAGCGCAGCGGTCACAGCAAAAGTGGAGTTAACCAGCAGGTAATAAGGGAAATAGCGCAGCAACTGCTCATGGGTGAAAATATTTTCCGCCTGCGCCTCGCCAATAGAATCGAGCCAGTCTGTCGCGTGAGGCATAAAAGCGCTGCCCTGACAGTCACGGTAAATAAATCCGACCGGCAGATCCCCAAGCATCTGGACAAGAATATTTTGCTGATGCGCCAGCAGCACCAGGCCGTAATCCGCTTCAGCCGTAAACAGCGGCTTTAGCACTTGCTGACAGTATGCATCGACCCATGCATGGGCGGCCTGTTGCACAGTGATACCGAGGCGATCGCTCAGGCGTTTTACCGCCGAAACCAGCAGCGAATCACCGCCATCAGGTGCGGCCTGAGTCAGGGAGACCAGTACGTTAGTCTGGCTTTTCGGCTGATCCACCAGCAGATTTTCACGCAGGGCAAACAGACTTTCCTGCATGATGTTGCCGTTAAGATCGCGCAGCCCGGCCCAGCCATCCTCCTGCATTACCCGGAAAGTCGGGAAGCGGACCTGTAGCATCTGCCAGCCGTCGGTTTGAGCCAGGCGTGCCAGGCGCATCCCACGCTTCACTTCTTTCACGGACAGAGTACGGATGGAGTTGGTCAGCCGTACGCTCAGGGAGAACTTGATCATATCGCGGCTGGTGGCACAGTAGAGGGAACGGGAAGAGGTGGTCGGCAGCCACGACGTGCCGGCCTCACCTAAGTCTTTAATCAGCCCTTTAGCAACAAGTGCCTGGCACCACCCCTGCTGCAAAAGATATTCCCCCTGCCACGGGTGCAACGGGAACAGCCATTGGTTGTCACTTAATTCGTTGAGTAACTGAGGCGCATTCTCTGCGGCAAATCGCGTCAGCCGCTGTTGAAGGTTGAGATGCAAACTTTCACCGGCGATTTGCGTTTTATCCACCGAAAACCACCGCAGTGGGAAGTGGGGTGCCATATCAGGCAGGTAGCGTTCAGCCTCCCGCCGGTTAAACGGTTCATGAGACTTAGGCGCAGGGTGGAAAGCGTGTCCTGTCAGCAGCGCCTGCTCAGCCTCGCCAAAATTCAACGCTTTTTCACGCAGAGCGGCCCAGTCATGACGGGCATCAATTGCCTGTTGCGTATGGACATGGCTTTCCAGCACGCGCTGGTGGAAAGTTTCGCAGAGGGGAACGGGCAGAAACAGTTGATGGCGTAGCTTATCAATAATAAGCCGGGAGAGAGTGGTAAAGTCGACAGGATAACTGCCTGATGCCGTGACCAGACGTGCAGGAAATGCAAAGCGGTGATGCTGGGTTGGGGAGAAATAAGCCACTCTGAAATGGAGCGATTTCTGCTCATCCAGCGGGATGAGCAATTCGTCTGGCGGGTATTCTGTCAGTTTCCAGTCTGTGGTTTCACGAATCAGTGCATTCAGGAAGCACTGCGCAGCCACATCTGTGGCTGGTTTTTCAGAGGGCAGGGTCATAGTCAAACAGCTCCCACACAGCAAAATAATAACAATTGTGTCAATAATGATTCTCATTATCAACAATAAATGTTATTGTCAGATAAATTAATTTTACAAATAAACACAATTAATACATGGAGTTGAAACATTATAATGTCACCAGGGATCGAAGATACGCCCCAAAAACCACTGTCCTGCTGGCCACTTGCGTTCAGTGCCGGGCTTCTCGGTATCGGACAGAACGGTCTGCTGGTTGTGCTCCCTGTTCTGGTCATACAGACAAATCTGAGTCTGTCTGTATGGGCTGCCCTGCTGATGCTTGGCTCAATGCTGTTTCTGCCATCGTCCCCGTGGTGGGGAAAGCAAATTTCCCGTACTGGCAGTAAACCTGTGGTGTTGTGGGCTCTGGGAGGATATGGCATAAGCTTTACCCTGCTAGGGCTGGGAAGCGTGCTGATGGCTACCAGCGCCATAACAACAGCGGTGGGACTGGGAATATTAATCATCGCCCGGATCGCCTACGGGCTGACCGTGTCGGCAATGGTGCCAGCCTGTCAGGTCTGGGCATTGCAGAGAGCTGGAGAAGGGAATCGCATGGCCGCTCTGGCAACCATCAGCTCCGGCCTGAGTTGCGGCAGGCTATTCGGGCCGCTGTGCGCGGCAGCAATGCTGGCCATTCATCCTCTGGCGCCACTGGGGCTGCTGATGGCAGCCCCAGTGCTGGCGCTGCTGATGCTGCTGCGGTTGCCCGGCACACCACCACAGCCCACACCGGAGTGCAAGAGCGTCAGTCTGAAGCGGGATTGTCTGCCTTATCTGCTTTGCGCAATATTACTGGCTGCGGCGGTGAGCATGATGCAGCTTGGACTTTCGCCTGCCCTTACTCGCCAGTTCGCCACGGATACCACCGCCATTAGCCAACAGGTGGCCTGGCTGTTGGGTCTGTCCGCAGTAGCTGCGCTTATCGCGCAGTTCGGGGTACTCCGTCCGCAGCGCCTGACTCCGGTGGCCCTGCTCCTGAGTGCCGGAGTGTTGATGAGTGGTGGTCTGGCTATCATGCTCTCCGAACAGCTATGGTTGTTTTACCCGGGCTGTGCAGTGCTGTCATTTGGAGCAGCTCTGGCAACACCCGCTTATCAACTTCTACTGAATGATAAGCTGGCTGATGGCGCAGGCGCGGGCTGGCTCGCTACCAGTCACACACTTGGCTATGGACTGTGCGCTTTGCTGGTGCCGCTGGTATCGAAAACAGGTGTCGCAATCGCGCTGATTATGGCAGCATTATTTGCAACTATATTATTTACCATTGTGTCTGTATTTATCTGGCATTACCGTACTATCAAATAAAGATATGATCATCACCTTACTGGAGTAAATCAGAGGATATGAGAGAGGACCTGCGTCTGATGAAAGCATGTCAGGCAGTGTTCTGGCTTGCTGCCCCCGCCTGGATTTGCCCCTATATTTCCAGACATCTGTTATCACTTAACCCATTACAGGCCCGCTGCCGCAGATATTCCCGTGGCGAGCGATAACCCAACGCACTATGCGGATGCCATTCGTTATAATGCTCGAACGCCTCTGCAAGGTTCTTTGCTGCCGTTAACCCGTCTGGTTTGGGTATGATACTTATGTAGTCACGCTTTATCGTTTTCACGAAGCTCTCTGCTATGCCGTTACTCTCCGGACTCCGCACCGCCGTGTTTTTCGGTTCAAGCCCCAACATCCGGGCAAACTGCCGTGTTTCATTAGCCCGGTAGCATGAACCATTATCCGTCAGCCACTCTACTGGAGACGCCGGAAGCTCGTTGCCGAAGCGGCGTTCCACCGCTGAACCGCCCCGGAAATCCTGGAGACTAAACTTCCTGAGAAAGAGGTAAACAGGATGACTAAAAATACTCGTTTTTCCCCCGAAGTCCGTCAACGGGCAGTCCGTATGGTTCTGGAAAGTCAGGGCGAATATGACTCACAATGGGCGACAATTTGTTCCATTGCCCCAAAGATTGGCTGTACACCGGAGACTCTGCGTGTCTGGGTACGCCAGCATGAGCGGGATACCGGAGGCGGTGATGGCGGGCTCACCACCGCTGAACGTCAGCGTCTGAAAGAGCTGGAACGTGAAAATCGTGAACTGCGCCGCAGTAACGATATCCTTCGCCAGGCTTCCGCTTATTTTGCGAAGGCGGAGTTCGACCGCCTCTGGAAAAAATGATGCCACTGCTGGATAAGCTGCGTGAGCAGTACGGGGTCGGACCGCTATGCAGCGAACTGCATATTTCCCCGTCAACGTATTACCACTGTCAGCAACAGCGACATCATCCGGATAAACGCAGTGCCCGTGCGCAGCGCGATAACTGGCTGAAGAAAGAGATACAGCGCGTATACGATGAAAATCACAAGGTATACGGTGTGCGTAAAGTCTGGCGTCAGTTGTTACGGGAAGGTATCAGAGTGGCCAGATGCACTGTGGCACGTCTCATGGCGGTTATGGGACTTGCCGGTGTTCTCCGGGGTAAAAAGGTCCGCACTACCGTCAGCCGGAAAGCCGTTGCCGCAGGCGACCGCGTAAACCGTCAGTTCGTGGCAGAACGACCTGACCAGCTGTGGGTGGCTGATTTTACTTACGTCAGCACATGGCAGGGCTTCGTCTATGTGGCGTTCATCATTGATGTGTTTGCCGGATACATCGTGGGGTGGCGGGTCTCATCGTCTATGGAAACGACATTCGTGCTGGATGCTCTGGAGCAGGCGTTATGGGCCCGTCGACCGTCCGGCACAGTCCATCACAGTGATAAAGGTTCTCAGTATGTATCGCTGGCCTACACACAGCGGCTTAAGGAAGCCGGATTACTGGCATCAACAGGAAGTACAGGCGACTCGTATGACAACGCGATGGCTGAGAGCATCAATGGTCTTTACAAAGCGGAGGTAATACACCGTAAGAGCTGGAAAAACCGTGCAGAAGTGGAACTGGCCACACTCACGTGGGTGGACTGGTATAACAATCGATGATTGCTGGGAAGGCTGGGCCATACTCCTCCGGCAGAAGCAGAAAAAGCTTATTATGCTTCCATCGGAAACAATGATCTGGCAGCCTGAGTTCACAGATAAAACACTCTCCAGGAAACCCGGGACGGTTCAGTCAGGAGTTTTTTACAACATTGTCAGTGCGTTAAGGCGGGATGTTTTTGGCTGACGCCAGTCCAGCTTATCGAGGAGCATTGCCAGTTGCGAGCGGGTAATGGATACCTTGCCGTCACGTACCGCAGGCCAGATAAACTGGCCTTCCTCCTGGCGTTTGGTGAACAGGCACAGACCATCAGCATCAGCCCAAAGAATTTTGACGGTGTCACCCCGTCGGCCACGGAAGATAAACAGGTGACCGGAGAAGGGATTATCATTCAGCACATGTTGTACCTGTTCTCCCAGTCCGTTGAAGGATTTACGCATATCGGTAACGCCGGCAACGAGCCAGATACGGGTACCTGATGGGAGTGAGATCATCTTCCCCTCCCGGTCAGTTCACGGATCAACACCGTGAGCAGCTCTGGCGATGGATTTTCCAGCGTCATGTTACCGTGACGGAATTCCACCTTGCAGGAACTGGCACTGACTCTGGTCTGAGTGGAAGTGGATAAAGACGGCGCAATGGCCGCCACAGGTTCTTTCTGCTCATCCGGCGTTATTTCTACAGGTAATAATTCAACGCCAGTGTCAGAAGAGGTCGTTACCGGAAGACGCCGCGAAACACGCCCTTCGTTCTGCCAGAGCCTGAGCCATTTGAAAATAACATTATCATTGACGCCATTTTCACGTGCAATCTGTGCAACACAAGCTCCAGGTTGTGATGCCAGTTCCACCATACGAAGTTTGAATTCATTCGAATAGTTTTTACGAGGTTCTTTTCGCCAGTCCTGTAATTCCATACTTAGATGTCCGTCTATATCAGATGGGCGTCTAAGTTACCAATTCTCGTCTGATGGCTACATACGGCGGTCAGTTTACGCTTACTTAAGGAGTTCATTTTCCATCGTTTTTTTGCCGAGCAGACGCTGGAGTTCTTTAATCTGCTTCATGGCGGCAGCAAGTTCAGAGGCAGGAACGAACTGTTCTCCGGCAGCCACAGCAGTAAGACTTCCCTCCTGGTATTGCTTACGCCAGAGAAATAGCTGGCTGGCTGCCACACCATGTTGCCGGGCAACAAGGGAGACCGTCATTCCCGGTTCAAAGCTCTGCTGAACGATAGCGATCTTTTCCTGTGTAGTACGCCGTCTGCGTTTCTCCGGCCCTAAGACATCAATCATCTGTTCTCCAATGACTAGTCTAAAAACTAGTATTAAGACTATCACTTATTTAAGTGATATTGGTTGTCTGGAGATTCAGGGGGCCAGTCTAACGGTTTACGTTACGCCCTTAGCTACCTGGCTAAACAGGATCAGAAAGAACACGGTATTATTCTGATGCGTAGCAGACTTCCCGAAAAAAGTAACCGCGGCCGACCACGACACAACTGAATTACAGCTGTATTAGAATTAAGTTTCCGTAAGTTGTTGGGAGGTGCTTGAGTTAATAGGCAGCAGAGGGGGCGCTGTAATCAGTGTAGGGGACCCGAATTTCTGCTGTGGTGCTTCAGTGGTTCGGATACAGGTAACGAATATGGTTCATAAATCTGACAGTGATGAATTAGCAGCACTGAGGGAAGACATCACTTGAAGCTTATGGGATTGAATGGCGACGTAAACCGCAGAGTCCTGTGCAGTGCGTTTCCGTATTATCCACGGATGAGAAAGTTGCGTTATTTCGTCGGTTGTTTCGTGGGCGTAGTGATGTATGGGGCCTTCGATGGGAAAGTAAAACTAGCGGAAAATAAAAGTACTCGCCTGCCTACGGACCTTTTTACTCAGGGTATTTTTGTTTTCCATAACGTTGCGTATTAACATGAAGGAGAACGAGGGGGATTAGGTAATCTCTTTCCATGAAAATACGCAAACGTTCATCACCGAAGTGAAAAATCAGTTTTTGATATTTAAATAATTTTTCAAATCATATTTCAGCAGGACACTACCAGCACCTAACAGCAGCACATCTTTGATGACAAAACTGTCAACTTTTCCCAGTTGTGGTAACAGACTTAGTGTGACTAAACCTGTAACAATAACGATAATATCTCCCAGTATGCCAGCAGCAGGCCTGAAGAAGCCGATACTCAGTGCTAGAAAAGTGATAGTTTCTACTATGCCGAGGAAATAGCTCCCCCCATGAACACCAAACATAATGTACAGGATATTCAGCCACGTGGGAGAAATCAGGGGCTTGAGGGCCATCACTTCAAAATCAAACCATTTATAGGTCCCGAAGAGCATAAATATTATAATAACAGACAGGCGAAGAATAACTATGTCATAATCTGATTTAATGTAAACATTAATAAATTTTTTCATTTCATTCTCCGGGTGGAAAATTATATGCACTAAAAAGGATTAAGTACGGGTATCAAGCATTTTAATTAAAGCGTTAACGGTTCCTGAATAGGTATCATGTGGTGGAAGTCGATTTAACATCAGTGCCCCCTTTAGTGTAGAACAGACTATAACGGCGAGCTCATCCGGAAGAAGAACTGTTTTGAACTCTCCACTATTCTGCCCGGAGGTGATAATATCTTTAATCATCTGTATCTCCTGATGTGCCAGTTGACTTACAGCCTCCTGTAATTCAGGAGAAAACTGATGGCTGTCGGATAGCATGGCATAAATACCGCACATTTCCCCTCTTTCAGCACAACCAGCAAATGCATCAAGATATGTCCTGAGACGTTGTACACCTGAAGAAACATTATGGAGAGTTATATTAAGTCTATCAAATACTTCTGTTTTGTATTGGCAGTAGGCTATACCAAGATCAGTTTTCCTCGGGAAATGGTGATGAATACTGGCTTTTCTGATACCAATTTCTTTTTCCAGATCTGCGTAACTGAACCCCAAAAATCCGCGTTGCTGGATCAGAGTATCCGTTATGCGAAGTATATTCTCATAAGTAGACACGGCTTTACCTGTTATGTATTAAAGGGACTATTATACATATTTTAGCGATAGATAATGGCAGTTCCATCAAGTTTATTTTTTCCTCCCAATGAAGTGATTCGGAAATGAGAACCTCCTGCCTGCTCCGCTTTGTCTTTAAGCGCAGTTGCCACCTCTTCTGGTGTATATAGATTACCAACAGAAATATAGTCTGACGGCATCAAACCAACAACGTCCTGACGATTAATTTCATCTGCAGCAGTTGCGTAGCCTGTCAGAATGAGACCAAGGGCGACAATGGTAGTGCAGATAACATAATTCATGAGCAATTTCTCTTTATGTTTGCGATACTACACATGCTACCTTCTGATTGGTAGGCTTGCAAGATGGATTTATTTAAAATAAGAGGGATGATTTGTATCAAATTGTTTTGTATTTTTGTGTTTTGTATCACTGAGGTGAAGTTGTAAGATCTGGCCCTCTGCGAGGTTGGCTCTGTCGAAAGGAACAGGTGACGAGAGTTAACATCGTTGCCTTGGCTGCATGGGGGATATGTAGCTACCCCCTGATATTTCCGCCACGGAAGCCAATATGAACAACAATAACAATACGCCTCGTTTCCAGTATGCTTCATGTCGGATATTTTGTAAGCGCTATGTACTTCCCGGGACGCTTATCTTTTAGCCGTAGCTGGTAGTGCAATAAAAGCCTGGCAGCAATCCAGGCCTCTACGTTCTAAGAATCAACTGTCAGTGCAGAGGAATGCGCACGACGCTCTCGTTGTTATTGGCTTTTGCCGTCGCACCGTCGTTTTTCACGGTGACAAACAGCGCGTGCGCTTTGCTATCCGTCTTATATCACTGGTGCTGACAATGTGGATGAGGTCGCCTTTAAAAAAGGACATCGTTATATAACGGTGATCTCCGATCGCGATGGTCGTGCGCTGGCCTTAACGGACGATCGTGGCACAGAGAGCCTCGCCGGCTATCTTCGCACGCTTACTGACGGGCAGTTGCTGGCTATCAAAACGCTCTCAATGGACATGAATGCAGGCTATATAAGAGCAGCGCGTATCCACTTACCCTGTGCGGTTGAGAAAATCGCCTTCGACCGCTTCCATGTAGCAAAGCAACTTGGCGAAGTGGTTGATAAAACCCGTCAGAATGAACATCCGCACCTCCCTGTTGAAAGTTGGCGTCAGGCAAAGGGGACCCGCTTCCTGTGGCAGTACAGCGATAAATGGATGACCAAATCCAGGCAGGAAAAGCTGATATGGCTGCGTGCACAGATGAAGCTGACAAGCCAGTGCTGGGCGCTGAAAGAGCTGGCAAAGGATATCTGGAACAGGCCATGGAGTGAGGAAAGACGTAATGACTGGGAGAGATGGCTGGCTCTGGCGGCCAACAGTGACGTTCCTATGATGAAAAACGCCGCGAAAACGATAGGAAAAAGGCTTTACGGGATCCTGAATGCCATGCGACACCGTGTCTCAAACGGAAACGCGGAGGCGCTTAACAGTAAGATCAGGCTACTGAGGATAAAAGCCAGGGGATACCGAAATCGGGAGCGCTTTAAGCTGGGCGTGATGTTCCACTACGGGAAACTGAATATGGCGTTCTGAGCCTTCCCACCATGATCAGGGAAAACCCATGTATCATCAGGTTATTATGTGAGCTGGTAAATCAGATTTTGCATGGACTGAAATCATGCTGTTATTTAGGGATAAAGAACCGGCTTTTTGTCCCGCCCCCTCGCCATTAATGAGAAAAAGAATGGAATGCTCCCTCTGAGGAGAAGGGCAGTAGAAAAAAGAACCCGCCAGCAAAAATATTGGGGATGAACAGCTTTCGCTACTCAGATTGCTGGCGGGTATAGTTCCTCATGAAATAAAAATACTACATAATCCTTTTAATGCAAATGATAATCATTGTCAATTGTTTGTGCGTGTTTTCTTCATACATGATTGGTAGTAAAGGTGATTCAGGCTATCAGTTTTTGCTGATGATCTTTTTATCTATAGAAAACATCAGCCAAGCTGGTTGGTTCAGTAACGCTTTCATCTTTGAGCATTTTATAAAAAATTCTTGAATTGTTAAAATAGATTAAAGTCTGGTAACAGCAAAAGTTAAACGAGAAATCAAAAGGAGGTCCCAAATCTGAAAATGAAGCATCTGCGTGATGATGTTGCAGCGGGACGTCGTCGGCTGTATATCAGAGCAATCTGTCCATCCCTGCGTGAAGCCCCGTTACTTTATTCGTACCCCTTATAATGGGGTGTTAGCCAGCCAGACCCGGCATGATTACTGTGAACCGCCCCGGGAATCCTGGAGACTAAATTCCCTGAGAAAGAGGTAAACAGGATGACTAAAAATACACGTTTTTCCCCCGAAGTCCGTCAACGGGCAGTTCGTATGGTTCTGGAAAGTCAGGACGAATATGACTCACAATGGGCGGCAATTTGTTCCATTGCTCCAAAGATTGGCTGTACGCCAGAGACTCTGCGTGTCTGGGTTCGCCAGCATGAGCGGGATACCGGGGGCGGTGATGGTGGGCTCACCACCGCTGAACGTCAGCGTCTGAAAGAGCTGGAACGTGAAAATCGTGAACTGCGCCGCAGTAACGATATCCTTCGCCAGGCTTCCGCTTATTTTGCGAAGGCGGAGTTCGACCGCCTCTGGAAAAAATAATGCCACTGCTGGATAAGCTGCGTGAGCAGTACGGGGTCGGACCGGTATGCAGTGAACAGCATATTGCCCCGTCAACGTATTACCATTGTCAGCAGCAGCGGCATCATCCTGATAAACGCAGTGCCCGTTGTCAACGCCACGATGTTTGACCGTTATTTGCCATTTTCATGCCCGCTAAGATAC
>OBXW01000545.1_pt1 | contig 23637 bp, 20 predicted proteins | sample 1495431 | NCBI WGS metagenome assembly OBXW01 (sample SAMEA2580166, study PRJEB22360) | human gut metagenome | biome: human gut; feature: human-associated habitat; material: faeces | place: Denmark | collected 2008/2010 | reverse complement strand
TGCGACCCGGGTCCCCCGAATCTCTAGGAGACAAACTATGAAGCAGGGTATCCATCCTGATTATCACGCAGTGCAGGTTACCTGCTCTTGCGGCAACACCTTCGTCACCCGTTCCACCTACAACGGCGATCACATGACCGTCGACGTGTGCTCCAACTGCCACCCGTTCTACACCGGCAAGCAGAAGATCCTCGACACCGGTGGCCGCGTGGCACGCTTCGAGAAGCGTTACGGCAAGAAGGCCAAGTGAGTCTTATTGCTTAGGCAATGAAAAACGCCAGTCCGATTGTGGACTGGCGTTTTTCATTATGCAACGGATGCGCATGCGCTGCGTGCATGCGATTGGGATATTCGTAAGATGCGTGGAATGCCTGCGAAATACCGCGCTTCGGCAGCGTTTCCAAGGCACCTTATATGATGGATAGGTTGAGTGGAGTTCAGCGAAGCGTTCACGCTGAAGCGCAGATTTATAAGCAGACAGAAAAGGCGTACATTGGCAGACGAGCAGTTCCCCGCGGCAGTTACCGCACTTGAGGAATATCACAATATCGAACAGCAGATGGCCGAGCCGGAAGTCGCGTCGGATCCGGATAAGATGCGTAAGCTGGGACGTCGTCACGCCGAGTTGGGCGTCATCGTTTCCGCATACACCGCATACAAGCAGGTGAAAGACGATCTGGAGGCAGCCAAGGAAATGGCTTCCGAAGATCCGGATTTCGCGGAAGAGGCGAAACGTTTGGAGAGCGAGCTTCCAGCGGCGGAGGAGAAGCTGCGTACCGCGTTGATCCCGCGCGATCCCGATGATGCGCGTGACACGATCATGGAAATCAAGGCGGGCACCGGCGGCGAGGAAGCGGCGCTTTTTGCGGGCGATTTGCTGCGCATGTACATGCGATATGCGGAAAAGCGTGGCTGGTCGGTCGCCGTGCAAAGCGAAAACACCACCGAGCTGGGTGGCGTCAAAGACGTGCAGCTTGCCATTCGCGCCAAGGGTACTCCTGCGCCGGAAGATGGCGTATGGGCGTCCCTCAAGTATGAGGGTGGCGTGCATCGCGTGCAGCGTATTCCCGTCACCGAATCGCAGGGTCGCATCCAAACTTCCGCGGCCGGTGTCATTGTGTTCCCGGAAGCCGACGAAGACGATGATGAGATTGAAATCGATCAGAAGGATCTGAAAATCGACATCTTCATGAGCTCCGGTCCGGGTGGCCAGTCCGTGAACACCACATATTCCGCCGTTCGTATGACCCACATTCCGACCGGCATCGTGGTGAGCATGCAGGATGAGAAGAGCCAGATTCAGAATCGTGCGGCCGCACTGCGCGTGTTGAAGAGCCGCCTGCTCGCCATGAAGCACGAGGAGGAAGCCGCACAGGCCGCAGACATGCGTCACTCCCAGGTGCGCTCGCTGGATCGTTCCGAACGAATCCGCACGTACAATTTCCCGGAGAACCGTATCGTCGATCATCGTACGAATTACAAGGCGTACAACCTTGACGCCGTGCTTGACGGCGATTTGCAGGCCGTCATCGATTCCGACATCCAGGCGGATGAGGCCGATCGTCTCGCCAACCAGAAGTAAGGCGTGGTTGTGGCTACGGTATTCGAAACGGTGCGTTCCTCCGCGGCCATATTGAGCGCGGCAGGTGTCGACACTCCGGAACATGACGTCAAACTGCTGCTCGCCGAAGCCTTCCACGTCGATTTGCGGGACGTGGACAAGGCCATGCTTATGGGAGAGGACGTTGGACATCTGAACAGTGCCTTGGCGTCCGATTCACCAGAATCGGGCGCTTGGGCGAATGCGAAAACCACCGGGAATACCGTCGCGGCGGCCATGGAACGGTTCCATTCCATGGTGGATCGTCGAGCCAAACGTGAGCCATTGCAACACATCACCGGCCATGCGCCGTTCCGCTATCTCGATCTGAAAGTCGGACCGGGCGTGTTCATTCCGCGTCCTGAAACCGAGTTGGTGGTGCAGGAAGGCATCGAATGGACCACCCGGCATGGCATGTACCGTGCCAAAGTGGTCGATTTATGCGCCGGTAGCGGTGCGATCGGCCTTGCTTTCGCCACGGAAGTGCCGGGCAGCGAAGTCTGGGCCGTCGAAAAAAGCGAACGGACCGCGCAGTGGACGCGTCGCAATCTTGACGAAACCACGAAACGGTATCCGGCGATCGCAGGTAATTATCATCTGGAAATCGCCGACGCCACGCAGATGCCGACATTGAACCAGCTTGACGACACAATCGACATCGTGCTCACCAATCCTCCGTATGTGCCGCTTTCCGACATTCCCGTACAGCCAGAAGTACGCGATTACGATCCCGATCTGGCGCTGTACGGCGGTTCCGCGGATGGTACGCTCATCCCGGAGCGCATCATCTCACGCGCTTCGAAACTGCTCAAGCCAGGCGGGCTCATGGTAATGGAACACGATGTCACGCAAGGGGAGCGGCTTGCTGCTTTTGCACGTACTTGCGATTTCGTCGATGTTGTCGTGCACAACGATTACACCGGTCGTCCGCGTTATCTGACGGCAGAAAAGCAAGAAATCGGATAATATAAGACGTTTCACGGCATGCCGGTGAAGATATAGCCGGAAGTTGAGTCTCACTATAAGAACATTTTATGCATGGCGCTGTCCGTCGGGCTATAAAGAACAATCGGAATGCACATGAAGAACGGATGGCAGCCATAAGCGGCCGTTGCGGTTCCGCGCACGGGATTGAGATGAACATGAATGGCTTTCATGGTGCGCGTTGAGAGGAATGTGCGGCATTTTCAAGAAAAGAGGAAGAACGGAATGAACGTCAAGTTCTCCGCCAAGTGCGTTGCCGTGATCGCGGCAGGCGCAATGTCAATGTCCCTCGCTGCCTGCTCTGGCGGCAGCATGGACGGTTCCAGCAGTTCCAATGGTAGTGCGGCCAACGGCGATACCATCACGCTGGGATCCATCACCACCAACTCCGGTACCGCCGCCGCATACGGCGAGGCCGAAGTCGCCGGCTTCAAGCTGGCTGTGGACGAGATCAACGCCAAGGGCGGCATCAACGGCAAGAAGGTCAAGCTCGAGTCCATGGACGATAAGGGCGACGCCACCGAAGCCTCCAACGCCTTCAACAAGCTTGCCGGTGACGCCAGCGTGCTCGGCGTGCTCGGTCCGACCATCTCCTCCACCACCGCAGCAGTGGCTCCGCTGGCCGACCAGGCCAAGCTGCCGGCCATCGCTCCGGCCGCCACCTCCGACTCCATCGAGACCGGTGGTTACATGTTCCGCACCTGCTTCAAGGATTCCTATCAGGGTGAGATCGCGGCCAAGTTCGCAGCCGAGACCCTGAAGGTCAAGAAGGTTGCCGTGCTGTACGGCACCGGCGACCCGTACTCCTCCGGCGTGGGCAAGGCTTTCGCTGATGCCGCCAAGAAGGCCGGCCTTGAGGTTGTGGCAGAGGAGAATTCCTCCAGCGCCGACGACACCGAGTACTCCTCCCAGCTGCAGAAGATTCAGGCCGCTGGCGCCGAGTTCCTGTACGCTCCGTACTATTACTCCGTTGCTGGCCCGTACATCATCCCGCAGGCCCGTTCCGTCGGCTACGATGGTTATGTGATGGGTCCTGACGGCTACGATGGCCTGAAGATGACCGACGATAAGTCGCTGTACAACAATGTGCTCTACACCACCCATTATTCTCCAGACGACACCTCCAACGCCAAGGTACAGGACTTCATCAAGTCTTACAAGAAGGCCAACAAGAACGCCGATCCAAACACCTTCACCGCACTGGCCTATGACTCCGTGTACATGATGGCTCAGGCGATCGAGAAGGCCGGTAAGAACGCTACCCGCGAGTCTGTGCGCAACGCCATCTCCGGTATGAGCTTCGAAGGCGTGACCGGCAACTTCACGCTCGACAAGAAGGGCTCCCCGAAGAAGTCCGTCATCGTCCTTGAGCTTAAGGACGGCAAGCCTCAGTACAAGACCACCATCCAGCCATCCAAGTGATTTCCATCTGCTTGAAGGCAAGGATTTTGAAAGCCTGAGCATATAAGAGGAGGGGACCGGGAAACCGGTTCTCTCCCTTTCGCGTATCAAGGCGTTTTATCCATATTCGTCGGGTTCGAGAGCCTGACGGCAGACAAATTTTTGAAAGGAGGAATGATGGGCGATCAGATCATCATGTTCATCAGCCAGATCTTCAATGGTTTGAAGATTGGTAGCGTGTACTCGCTTGTGGCACTTGGCTACACCATGGTGTACGGCATCATTCGTTTGATCAACTTCGCGCACGGCGATTTCATCATGGTCGGCGCATATGTGCTGATGCTTACCATTCCGGCAATCGTCGCGTTCGGCCTGCCCGCATGGGTGGCCGTCATTCCTGCGATCCTCATGTGCGTGGTGGTGGGCGTCATCGTGGAGAGGGCCGCATACAAGCCGGTGCGTGAGAAGGGCAACAGCATGACGGCCCTCATCACCGCAATCGCCATGAGCCTGTTGCTGGAGAATGGCTCCCAGGCCATCTTCGGTGCCGATTACCAGACTGTGCCAACGATCATCCAGATTCCGACGCTGTCGCTCGGCAAGCTGAAGATCGACGGCGCGACCATCATCACCATCGCGCTCGGCGTCATCATCATGGTCGCGCTGCAGCTGTTCGTCTCCCACACCAAGCAGGGCAAGGCCATGCGTGCGGTTTCCGAAGATAAGGAAGCGTCGATTCTGATGGGCATCAACGTGAACTCCACCATCACGCTGACCTTCGCCATCGGTTCCGGTCTGGCTGCGGTGGCGGCGCTTATGTACTGCATTTCCTATCCGCAGGTGTCTCCGATGATGGGCGCGATGCTGGGCCTGAAGGCATTCGTCGCGGCCGTGCTAGGTGGTATCGGCTCCATTCCGGGCGCTATGGTCGGCGGTCTGGTGATCGGCGTGGTCGAAAGCCTGACCAAGGCGTATATCGGCACCATTACCGGAGGTGTGATCACGTCCGCGTTCTCCGACGCCATCGTGTTCGGTATCCTCATCATCGTGCTCCTGGTCAAGCCATCCGGCCTGATGGGCGAACCGGAAACAGAGAAGGTGTGATCCCATGAAGAAATCAATGCTTTCCACCAAACAGTCCTATCTGATGTGCGCAATCGGCGTGGTCGTGCTGTTCGGCATCCTGATGGGCGTATGTGAATCCGGCATGGCCAGCGCCTATATCAAAGGCATCATGATGACCATCTGCATCGCCATCATCATGACCACTTCGCTAAACCTCACTATCGGCGTGCTCGGCCAGCTTACGTTGGGATGCTGCGGTTTCGAGGCAATCGGCGCGTATTCCGCTGCTTTGCTGAGCAAGCTGCTCGTCGCCAATGGCGTTGCGATGGATCCGACTTTGCGATTCCTGCTTACCACCCTCGTCGGTGGTGTAATCGCCTGCATTTTCGGTATTCTGGTTGGCATCCCTGCATTGCGTCTGCATGGTGATTACCTCGCCATCATCACGCTTGGCTTCGGTGAGATCATCCGCGTGATCATCCAGAACCTGAAGGTTGCCGGCGGCATGGGTCTCGACAAGGGTGCCGCAGGACAGGCGTTGATCGGCATCGACCGTCTCGCCAACCTGTATGTCGTGTTCTGGATTACCGTCGTCACCGTTGTACTGCTGTTCATGTTTGCCCGCTCCCGTTACGGACGTGCCGTCAAGGCTATCCGCGACGACGAGATCGCGGCCAGCGCATCCGGCATCAACATCACTTACATGAAGGTGCTCGTATTTGCGATTTCCGCGTTCTTCGCAGGCATCGCCGGTGGCATCTTCGCGCAGTACATCGGTTCGTTGAATCCGTCCATGGCCGGATGGCTGCAGTCGATCAATTACGTGATCATGGTGGTGTTCGGCGGTATGGGATCGCTGACCGGTTCCATCGTCTCCGCCATCGGCCTGACGATTCTTCCGGAATTGCTGCGCGCCTTCTCCACCTACCGCATGCTCGTGTACTCGGTGGCACTGGTGCTCATTATGATCTTCCGACCGCAAGGCATCTTCGGCAACTGGGAATTCTCCCTGACCAAGACCATCAACAAGCTGTTCTACCCGATGAAGTTCAAGGCACACGGTAAGCCGAAGCAGGCCGAAACCGTTGAAAAGGTCAAGGTGTCCAAGGAATCCGGCAAGAACGCTAAGAAGACGACTGAAAAAGTCGAAACCGCTGAAAAGGTTGCTGAGACGGTCACCACTACCAAGGAGGCGAAGGCATGAGCGAGCCCATCCTCAAGGCCGAGCATCTCGGCATCACCTTCGGAGGCTTGAAGGCAGTATCCGACTTCAACATGACCATCAACTCCGGTGAGCTCATCGGTCTGATTGGACCGAACGGCGCAGGCAAGACCACTGTGTTCAACCTACTGACCGGCGTGTACCAGCCTACGGAAGGCGAGTTCTTCCTGGACGGCGAACGCATGAACGGCAAGAAGACGTACCAGGTAGTGCGTGCCGGAATCGCCAGAACCTTCCAGAATATTCGTCTGTTCGGTCAGATGACGGTGGAAGAGAACGTGCTGGTCGCGTTCAACGAATCGTTCAGCTACCACATGGGTGGCGCGATTTTCCGCACGCCGAAATTCTGGAAGCAGGAACGCGAGATGCACGCCAAAGCCATCGACCTGCTCAAGATCTTCGGATTGGAAGGTCTGGCGGAAACAGAAGCCGCGAATCTGCCGTACGGCGCCCAGCGCAAGCTGGAAATCGCACGCGCCCTTGCCACCGGCATGAAGCTGCTTCTGCTCGATGAACCGGCCGCGGGCATGAATCCGACGGAAACCGAGGATCTGCTTAACTGCATCAACACCATCCGCAACCGTTTCGGCATCGCCATCCTGCTAATCGAACATGACATGAGCTTGGTGATGAACGTCTGCCAGCGCATCCAGGTGCTCGACTACGGACGCACCATCGCAGCCGGCACGCCGGATGAGATTGCCAACAATCCGCAGGTCATTTCCGCATACCTTGGTTCCGATGACGAAGATGACGAAAGCGAGGAGGAAGCCTGATGCTGGAAGTCAAGAACCTTTCCGTTTCGTACGGTGCCATCGAAGCCGTCAAGGACATCAGTTTCACCGTGAAGGATGGCGAGATCGTGTCCTTGATCGGTGCGAACGGCGCGGGCAAAACCACCACGCTGCACACCATCACCGGTCTGGTGCCGGCTAAATCCGGTTCCGTGATGTACAACGGCGTGGACTTGCTGAAAACCCACAGCAACAAGATCGTGACCCTCGGCATGGCTCACATTCCCGAAGGCCGTCACGTCTTTACGCGCATGAGCGTTGAGGAAAACCTCGAAATGGGCGCGTTCAGCCTGAAGGACCAGTCGAGCCTTAAGAAGGACCTTGACATGGTCTACGGTCTGTTCCCACGTTTGAAGGAACGTCGCAACCAGAAAGCCGGCACACTGTCCGGTGGCGAGCAGCAAATGCTCGCGATGGGCCGCGCGCTGATGAGCCATCCGAAGACGATCCTCATGGACGAACCGTCCATGGGTCTGTCTCCGAAGCTCGTCAAGGAGATCTTCTCCATCATCCGCAAACTGCACGAGCAGGGCATCACGATTCTGTTGGTTGAGCAGAATGCCAAGATGGCGCTGTCGATCGCGGACCGTGCATACGTGCTGGAAACCGGCCGTATCACGATGGAAGGCGACGCCAAAGAGCTGCTGAACAACGAGCAGGTGCGCAAGGCGTATCTGGGCGCATAAGGTCAGTTTCAACGTAGCTGAAGAATCCTGCCTTACAATGGTGGGGTCAGCAAGCCGAAAAGGGAGGTGTCATGAGCGAGATTCGCGCTATTTCAGACGAATCCCTTGCCCAGGCTGTCGAAATCGTACGTGACGGCGGATTGATTGTGATTCCTACGGACACGGTCTACGGCGTTGCGTGCGATCCGCGCAACATTGAGGCGATCCGCAAGGTGTTCGCGGCGAAGCAGCGCCCGAAATACAAGTCGTTGCAGGTGCTGTTGCCGTCTATTGAAAGCCTGGATAAGCTGCATTTGGATTTGCCGGTGCCGTTGAACCGCCTGTCCGCCATGTTCATGCCGGGCGCATTTTCTCCGATCGCTGTGGCGGGCGACAACTGCACGCTCGCCACGGTACGCACGGATCCCGCCACAGGAAAGGCCACGCAAGGCGTGCGCATTCCGAATTCCGCAGCCGCATTACGTGTTTTGCGTGCTACCGGTCCGTTGGCCGCCACCAGCGCCAACCGTTCCGGCGATGAAAGCGCGCAAACCGTTGACGAGGCCGTTCAGGCGCTCGGCGATGCGGTGGATTTGTATTTGGATGGGGGAGCGACCCCCGGCCATGTGGCTTCCACAGTGGTGGCAGCCGACCCGCATGGGCGTGACGGCATTGCGATTCTTCGAGAGGGAGTGATTCGCGAACCGGTTATCCGAAAGGCCTTGACGTTGAATGGCGGTGCCTTGGGCGTATGAGAATCTATCTGTTCATTGCTGCGATTGCTGGTGGCGTCACCTATCTGATCACGCCGCTGATTCGCCATATCGCCATTGAGATCGGTGCGGTCGGCGAAGTGCGTGCGCGAGACGTGCACACCATTCCAACTCCGCGACTGGGCGGTTTGGGCATGTTGATCGGCTTCACTGTGTCGATGCTGTTCGCATCCCGCATTCCGTTCATTCAGGGATTGTTCGCGCAATCGCAACAGGCGTGGGTGATTCTCGCCGGTGCCGTTATGATCAGTCTGCTGGGCATGGCCGATGATTTGTGGGATCTTGATTGGATGCTCAAGCTTGCCGGCCAGCTGCTGATTTCCGTGTTTGTGGCATGGGGCGGCTTGCAGATCATTTCGCTTCCGCTTGGTTCGTTGGTGACGGCATCGCCGAGCCTGTCGATGGCCATCACCGCGTTTTTGGTCGTCGCGTCCATTAACGCGGTCAATTTCGTGGACGGTCTGGATGGCTTGTCGTCGGGCATTGTGGCGATCGGCGGTATTGCGTTCGCCATTTATTCGTACATCATCGCCCGCAATTCGCCTTCATACGCTTCGATGGCAACGCTGATTGACATTGCCATGGTTGGCATGTGCGTGGGCTTTCTGCTGCATAACTGGCATCCGGCGAAGTTGTTCATGGGGGACTCCGGTTCCATGCTGCTTGGTTATCTGATCACCTGCGCTTCTATTGTGATGACCGGTCGCCTTGATCCCGCCAGCATTCATGCCAGCATCTATCTGCCGGTGTTCATGCCGATTCTGCTGCCGATTCTGGTATTGTTCCTGCCGATCCTCGACATGTGTCTTGCGATTGTGCGCCGCTTGCGTAAGGGGCAGTCGCCAATGCATCCGGATCGTATGCACCTGCATCATCGCATGCTACGTATCGGGCATTCCGTGCAGGGTGCTGTGCTGATTCTGTGGGGGTGGGCCGCACTGATCGCCTTCGGCTCGATTATGACGCTGTTTTTCAAGGCACAGTATGTGCTTATCGGATTTCTGATTGCGGCTGTGGTATTGACCGTCGCCACCATGCATCCGTATTTAAAGCATAGAATTCCTGAGATACTGGAAGAGGATGCTGCGGACGCCAGCAGGCACGCCGCGTTGCGGTCATCGAAGTACGGCAAAAAATGATTAAACGCTTTGCCTAGCGGCATTGGTTGACTTTCATGGCACCTTTGTTTACTGCTGATTTTGCCGTGTCGCGCTAAGTCAGCCCGCGTTCATATAGTAGGTTTATGGCTACAATTCCTGATATGAATGCAGATTCCACGTACGCTCCACTTCCTCCGATTTTCGCACAGCTAGGCCTCGCCTATGACGATGTGCTGCTGCTGCCGAACGAGACGGATGTTATTCCGTCCGAAGTGGATACGACCACCCATCTGACCCGCAACATCACGATGAAGGTCCCGGCGATTTCCGCCGCAATGGACACCGTCACCGAGTCCGATATGGCCATTGCCATGGCTCGTAATGGCGGCATCGGCGTGCTGCACCGCAATCTTTCCATCGACGACCAGGCTGCTCAGGTCGACATCGTCAAGCGTTCCGAATCCGGTATGATCAACGATCCGTTGACCGTCAGCCCGGATGTGACGCTGGCTGATCTCGACAAGCTGTGCGGTCGTTTCCATATTTCCGGTCTGCCGGTCGTTGACAACGACAACAAGCTCGTTGGCATCATCACCAACCGCGACATGCGTTTCATCGCATCCGAGGATTACGACCGCCTCAAGGTTTCCGAGGTCATGACCCGCGAAAACCTCATCACCGGTCCGTCCAACATCTCCAAGGAAGACGCCCACGACCTGCTGGCCAAGTACAAGGTCGAAAAGCTGCCGCTGGTCGACGATGAAGGCCACCTCACCGGCTTGATTACCGTGAAGGACTTCGTGAAGACCGAGCAGTACCCGGACGCCACCAAGGATGAGCAGGGTCGTCTGCGCGTCGCTGCGGGCATCGGCTTCCTGGGCGACGCCTACAACCGTGCTTCCGCTCTGATGGAAGCCGGCGTGGACGTGCTCGTGGTCGACACCGCCAACGGTGAGGCCAAGCTGGCTCTCGACATGATTCGTCGCCTGAAGTCCGATTCCGCGTTCAAGGGCGTTGACATCATCGGCGGTAACGTAGCCACCCGTCAGGGCGCTCAGGCCATGATCGACGCCGGTGTTGACGCCGTCAAGGTCGGTGTCGGCCCAGGCTCCATCTGCACCACCCGCGTGGTGGCCGGTGTTGGCGTGCCGCAGCTCACCGCAGTGTACGAGGCCGCTCAGGCCTGCCGTGCCGCTGGCGTGCCGTGCATCGCCGACGGTGGCATTCACTACTCCGGCGACATCGCCAAGGCTCTGGTTGCCGGTGCCTCCACCGTCATGCTCGGTGGCACCCTCGCAGGCTGCGAGGAAGCTCCGGGTGAGAAGGTGCTGCTGCACGGCAAGCAGTACAAGCTGTACCGTGGCATGGGCTCCCTCGGCGCCATGGCTCCGCGTGGCAAGAAGTCCTACTCCAAGGATCGCTACTTCCAGGCTGACGTCACCTCCAACGACAAGGTCGTTCCGGAAGGCGTTGAAGGCGAAGTGCCGTACCGCGGACCGCTGAACGCAGTGCTGTACCAGATGATTGGTGGCCTGCACCAGTCCATGTTCTACATCGGTGCCCACAACATCGCCGAAATGCCGGAACGTGGCCGTTTCATCCGTATCACCGACGCTGGCTTGCGCGAATCCCATCCGCACGACATCGTCATGACTGCCGAAGCCCCGAACTACTCCGGCCGCCAGTGATTACTGAATCCCAGTAATCGATAATCGGTAAAAGCCTCTTACTTCTCGGAAAAGACCGAAAGTAAGAGGCTTTATTCATATCTGCAACGTGAATATTTATAACCGAACGTCGTCCTATCGCCAAGTAGCGGCATTGGTGCATGAAGCAAATCGCGAAAAAGCGTGACTTCCCAGTGCGTAGGCCTTCCAATCTCCCTACCTCGCGGTATCTTCGAATGTTCAGCTGAAGCGTGCCAAGCGGCACGCGCACACGCAAAGGAAACGAGGCAAGATGGTTGACGCACATGACGGTGAAACATACACGGCGAAGGATTCACGCCTGATCTGGATCGACTGCGAGATGACTGGTCTTGACATCTTCCACGACGAACTGTGCGAGATTTCTGTAGTGCCGACGGACTTCGACCTCAACGTGCTCGACGAAGGCATCGATTTCGTGATCAAGCCTTCCGATGCGGCCGTGGCTAATATGAACGATTTCGTGCGCGCCATGCACACCCGTTCCGGACTCATCAACGAATGGGAGAACGGCCTGAGCGTCGAAGAGGCCGAACGGAAAGTCACCGAATACGTGTCCCGCTTCACCCCGGACGGCGTCAAGCCGCTGCTCGCAGGCAACTCCATCGGATCAGACAAAAAATTCCTCGACCGTTACATGCCGAATCTCATGGAACACCTGCACTACCGCGTAATCGACGTGAGCACGCTCAAAGAGCTTGCCCGCCGCTGGTATCCGGCCGTATACAACAACCGTCCGCCGAAGAACGGCGGACATCGCGCGCTCGCCGACATCATCGAATCCCTGGATGAACTGCGTTACTACCGTAAGGCGTTCATGGCAGCGGCGCCCGGTCCTGACGCAGCCGAAGCCAAAGCGATCGCCGATCAGATCGTGGCAACCAGCATTTTGAACAACAACTGATTCTGCATATCGCATAATCGTTGGAAAATCTGATATTCCAACGAAAACATGGAAAGGACTCCAGTGAGCGCAGCCGATTGGACCAGCATCGAAGTCCCGCAAGACATTCGCTTGGTGGTTGCCGATATGGACGGCACCCTGCTTGATGAGCATAGCGAGATTCCGCAAGGTTTTTGGCCGATGCTTGCGCGGTTGCGCTCACGAGGCGTTGAATTCGTGCCGGCGTCCGGACGCCAGTACGCTACCTTGCGTGCCATGTTCGCCGATAAGGCGGCGCAGGTGCTTGACGGCGGAGAACTTTCGTATATCGCGGAAAACGGCAATGTCGTGGCCATTGACGGTAATATTGCCGAAGTGCACGGCGTCGATACCGATGTAACCCGCTGGACCATCGACACGGTGAACGCTTCTGCCGCGGCTGGCGAATATGATATGGGATTGGTGCTTTGTGGCCTGCGCACGGCATACGTGCAGCGTACGGACAAGCCGTTCCTTGACGAAGTCGGCAAATATTATGCGGCACTGGAGATTGTGGACGATCTGCATAGCGTGCTTGAAGATGTGATTGCATCAAACGGCGAAAGCGACACCATGCTCAAACTGGCGATTCTCGATTTCGACGGTGCCGAAGCGATGGCCGCGGAAAAGCTGACGCCACTGAAAAACGATTATCAGGTGGTGGTTTCCGGCAAACTGTGGGTCGACATCATGAATGCTGCAACCGATAAGAAGCAGGGCGTCGAAGCGTTGCAGCGCATGCTTGGCGTTACTACGGCCCAAACGGCGGTATTTGGCGATTATCTCAACGATTTGCAGATGCTCTCGGTGGGGCAGTGGTCGTTCGCCATGGGCAATGCGCACCCCGCGTTGAAGCAAGCCGCGCATTTTGTGGCTCCATCCAATGCTGATCACGGGGTGCTTCAGGTTGTCGACAAGCTGATTGCGTAAGGAAGCCGTTTTTCGAAATTGATGGTCGATTGAACAGGAAAGGCGGTGCGGCATGCGGCAGGCTGAGGCATTGGCGATTCTGCAAAGTGGTACGAGCGTCTTTCTGACAGGCGCGCCGGGTGCCGGCAAGACTTACGTGCTTAACGAGTTCGTACGTCAGGCCCGTGCCGAAGGTGCGGCGGTGTCGGTGACGGCGTCCACCGGTATCGCGGCCACGCACATCAACGGGCAGACCATTCATTCATGGAGCGGTGTCGGACTTGCCAACGCGCTCACCGACAATCTGATCAAAACCATACGTACCCGACGCAAACGTAAGCTGCAAGGCGCTGACATTCTCATCATCGACGAGGTTTCCATGCTGCATGCGTGGCTGTTCGACATGGTCGATCAGGTGTGCCGCATCATTCGCCGTGACCAGCGCCCGTTCGGCGGGCTTCAAGTGGTGCTGTCCGGCGATTTCTTCCAGCTTCCGCCGGTGAGCGTGGGTGGACGCAACCACGATCTGGTCACACCAAGCCCGGAATTCGTGGCTTCCCGCGAACGATATGCGAACGCGGGACTCAATCCAGACGGTTTCGTCACTGAATCATTGGTATGGCGGGAATTGAATCCTGCGATCTGTTACCTGACCGAACAGCATCGTCAGGATGACGGCAGTCTGCTCACCGTGTTGACCGATATTCGCAACGGTTGCGTGAACGACGACGACCGCAATGTACTCCTCACCAGGCTGGGCGCAATTCCCGAACCTGGTCAGCAGGCCGTCAATCTGTTTCCCGTCAACAAGCAGGCGGACACGCTCAACGACATGCGCTTGTTCGAAATCAGCGAGGAACCGCACGAATATTTCGCTGAAGCCGCAGGGCCGGTCAATCTGGTGGAACGTTTGAAGAAAAACATGCTTGCCCCCGAACGTTTGCAGCTCAAAACCGGAGCTGCGGTGATGGCTGTACGTAACGACACCGACTACCAATTCGTGAACGGATCATTGGGCACCGTGCGCGGATTTGCCGCCGAAAACAAGGGTGGATGGCCGATTGTTGAATTTGAAAACGGCAATGTCGTTACCATGAAGCCGAATTGCTGGGAAATGATGGACGGCGACACAGTGCTCGCCAGCGTCAATCAGGTGCCGTTGCGCTGTGCGTGGGCGATCACCATCCACAAATCGCAAGGTATGACGCTCGACCGTGCGGTGATGGATTTGCGGCGCACTTTCGCGCCCGGCATGGGGTATGTGGCGCTGTCTCGTGTGGAAGGTCTGCAAGGCCTGTATCTGAACGGTGTGAACGAACGCATGTTTTTGGTTTCGCCCGATGCGGTGCGATTGGATGGTGAGTTACGTCTCGCCTCGGCGCAGGCATCCGATATGTTGGCTCATGATGGCATCGCCGCGTTCCGGCAGATGGCTGCAGCCTCAGACGATGACGAGTTCGCGCAGGATGCGCTGTTCTAGTACGGCGATTGCCTCGTTTGGCATTTACGATGTTTTTTGGGATTCGACGGATATGACTGTTGCACTCCGTCCGTGCGTTGCCATGCACCGGTGAACGGGTGGTCGGATTGGGCGTTACGTCCCCTTGCCTGAGTAGTTTTGAGCGTATGACTAAAGCACTTCGTATGTCCACCATGTTCCTGCGCACTCTGCGTGAGGATCCCGCCGATGCCGATGTTGTATCGGATAAGCTTTTGCAGCGTGCCTGCTACCTGCGCAAGGCCGCTCCGGGTATTTGGACCTGGCTGCCGCTGGGCCTGAATGTTCTGAACAAGATCGAAAACATCATCCGTGAGGAAATGGCTTCGATCGACGCTCAGGAAGTTCACTTCTCCGGTCTGCTGCCGCGTGAACCGTATGAGGCCACCCACCGTTGGGAAGAGTATGGCGACAACATCTTCCGTTTGAAGGATCGCCATGAGGCCGACTACCTGCTGGCGCCGACCCATGAGGAAATGTTCACCCTGCTGGTCAAGGACCTGTACTCCTCCTACAAGGATCTGCCGGTTACCCTCTACCAGATTCAGACCAAGTATCGTGACGAATTCCGCCCGCGTGCGGGCCTGATTCGTGGCCGTGAATTCATCATGAAGGACGCCTACTCCTTCACGCTCGACAAGGAAGGCCTTGTCAAGGCGTATATGGACGAGCGTGGCGCCTACGAGCGTATTTTCAACCGTCTCGATTTGAAGTATGTGCCAGTGCACGCCATGGCCGGCCCGATGGGCGGCTTCGAATCCGAAGAGTTCCTTGCCCCGATGGAAATCGGTGAAGACACCTTCGCACAGTCGCCGAGCGGTAAGGCTTGGAATGTTGAAGCGTTGACCACTCCGGAACCGGAAGCCATCGACTTCAGCAACACTCCAGCCGCTGAAAAGCGTCCGACGCCGAATGCTGAAACCATAGATCAGATGGTTGAATTCGCCAATGCCAACCATCCGCGTTCCGATGGCCGCGTGTGGGAGGCTTCCGACATTCTGAAGAACGTGGTGATCGCCGTGATGCATCCGCAGGATGACGATCATGACGAGCCGTGGCGAGAACTAGTGGTTGTCGGCGTGCCTGGCGATCGTACCGTTGACATGAAGCGTCTTGAAGCGCAGTTCACTCCGGCTGAAATCGAAGAGGCCACCGACGAGGATCTGAAGAAGCATCCGGAACTCGTCAAGGGCTATATCGGCCCGATGGCGTTTGGCCCGCAGGCTCGCGGCGGTGAAAAGGCTGAAAACGCCAATGAAACCGGCGAAGCGTTGCGTTACCTCATCGACGCGCATATCGCCCGTGGTTCCGCATGGTTCACCGGTGCCGATGAAGCCGGCGTCGACTACTACGATCTCGTGTACGGCCGCGACTTCGAGGCCGACGGCGTGGTGGAGGCCGTGCAGGTTCGCCACGGCGACATGAGCCCGGACGGTTCCGGACCGCTAAGCTTCGAACGCGGTGTGGAAATCGGTCAGGTGTTCCAGCTTGGCCTGAAGTATTCCAACGCGCTCGGTCTGAAGGTGCTCGACCAGAACGGCAAGACCGTGCCGGTATGGATGGGCTCTTACGGCATTGGCGTGTCTCGTGTGATGGCTTGCATCGCTGAAACACACCATGACGAGAAGGGCTTGGCATGGCCGGCCATCATCGCTCCCGCCCAAGTGCATGTGGTGGCCACCGGCAAGGATGCGGCCGCATTCGAAGCCGCCGAGCAACTGATCGCCGAGCTGGAAGCCAAGGGCATCGAAGTGATCTTCGATGACCGCAAGAAGGTTTCCCCGGGCGTCAAATTCAAGGATGCCGAGCTTATCGGTGTGCCGCTGATCGCCGTCGCAGGCCGCGACACTGTCAACAATGGCACCATTGAAGTGCGTGACCGCAATGGCGAGAACGCCGAAGCCGTGCCTGTTGCCGACGCCGCCCAGATGATCGCCGATCGTGTTGCCGCACTGCTGAAGTAATAATCGTATTTTTTCTGATTATTTCATCATATAGACGGAAGATTATGGAAATTCCATAGTCTTCCGTTTTTTTTATCTAGAAAACAGATGGAAGGAAGCATGATTTTGCGGAAAACATTTATGAGGCAAACAAACTAAAAACCACGCACATATCGACAGTGCATTGCTGTGGATAAGTGAGATTTATCCACCGACTATCCACGACTCGCCCGAAATGGCGTCCTCTATCCACATTTGTCGGTTGCGCTTGTGCCAGTATGGTCGAATCGGGGATAGTGGGTTCTACCGCGGAAACGCAAGGAAGCGGAAAGGCGTGCAGAACCCCTCTCTCACAACCCATTTCTCCGACTGCATGTTGCCCTCGCACCTTCATCGGTGCTTTCCGCGGCCCCTTTATCACCAAAGCGACAGAAAGGGCCGATCATGGCACAACAGCAAGCTCTCATCACCATCACCGGATATGTGGGCGCCAATCCCACGCAATTCAACAAGGATGGCATGCCCCATGCCAGCTCGTTCAGAATGGCGAGCACCAGACGGTATTTCGACAATCGCACACAGCAATGGAAAGATCTTCCTACCACGTGGATCACGGTGAAAGCGTACCGGAATCTATCCGAAAACATCTGCCAATCGTTGAAGAAAGGCGAACCGGTTATTGTAGTAGGTTCGCTTGCCACGGAAACATGGACCGATATGAATGGTAAACCGCAGTCGCGTATTGTGCTGGAAGCCAGCGCCGCAGGGCATGACCTCAACCGTGGCGTCACTACGTTGCGCAAGTTCATCAAGCCAAACGACCAAAGCCAACCGGAAACGAAGAGCACGGAACCTCAAGTGGGAGTCGACCCGTTCGCAAAACACGACAATGCGACCCCGGTTGAGATAGTGGTTCCCGAAGATGACGAAGCCGCCGAATTCTCGGGAAATCCCGAAGAATTCGGCGGCGACATATATTAGGAGGCGCCGATGTTTCGCACGATGGGCGACGATTGTCTACTGATGATGCGGTTCGTTACCAGATGCGCACGCGCTGATCGGGATCAAGCCACATACCATCCTCAGGCTTCACATCGAACGCCTTGTAGAACAGGTCAACGTTGCGTGCGATGCCGTTCGTGCGGCATTCAGCGGGGGAATGCGGGTCGATCTGCAGATACTGCTCCGCCAGCTCGTCACGATTCTTGGTGCGCCAGATGGATGCATAGCTGAGGAAGAAACGCTGCAATCCGGTGAAACCGTCGATTTGCGGCGCTTCAGCCAGCGAAGCCTCAACTGCGTCCATGGATCCGTTCTTCTCACGGCCGGCTGCCTCGTCAAGAGCGAACGCGTACGCCTTGAGCGCGATGTTCACACCACTTAAGTCGCCGATGTTCTCGCCGATGGTCAGCGCGCCGTTCACATGCGGAGCTTGGGCGGGATCGTCGGCGTACTTTTCAGAGAGTTGGGTCGGTACGAATGCGTTGTACTGGTCGATGAGCTTCTGCGTGAGCTGTTCGAAATTGGCTTTGTCTTCTTCGGTCCACCAATCGTTGAGCTTGCCGTCGCCATCATACTGGGCACCCTGATCGTCAAAACCGTGGCCGATCTCATGACCGATCACCGCGCCGATACCACCGTAATTCGCGGCGTCTTCGGCATTCGGATCGAAGAACGGCGGTTGCAGAATGGCGGCCGGGAATACGATCACGTTCATGGTTGGCTCATAGTAGGCGTTCACCGTCTGCGGGTTCATCAGCCATTCGTCCTTGTCGACGCTCTTGCCGACCTTGGACAACTGGTAGCCGGTCTCATACAGGTTGGCGGCACGCATGTTCTCGGCGAAACCGGCATCCTCGCGCACGTCAAGCGCGGAATAGTCACGCCAATGGTTCGTGTAACCGATCTTCGGTACGAACTTGGAAAGCTTCTCCAACGCCTTCTGCTTGGTTTCCTTGCCAAGCCAGGCAGAACTGGAGATGGACATGCGGTAGGCGTCGATCAGGTTGCCGACCAGCTGTTCCATGCGCTGCTTCGACGACTCGGGGAAGTGCCTCTTCACATATTCGCGGCCCACATCCTCGCCGCAAATGCCGTTGACCAGCGAAACGCCGCGCTTCCAGCGCACACGCTGCTGCTTCTGGCCAGACAACGTCTTGCCATAGAACTCGAAATTCGTCTCATCGAATTCGTGCGGCAGTTCCAATGTGGATCCGATGATCACATGCACGCGAGCCCACAGCTTGAGATCATCAAGATCCGAGGTCTTCCAGAACGCGTTAAGACCGGTGAGAAAGCTTGGCTCATGCACTACCACACGGTTGAAAATACCGCGGAAATCAAGCGGTTGCACCTGTGCTGCGGAAGTCTGATCATATGCGGACTGCCATGATTCAATCCATGTGTCGAGATCATAATCGGCAAGCATGCCGCTCAATTCCGCATAATCAGTGGGATTATAGGTCTTCACCGAATCACGGGTGGCTACATTGTCCCAATGGTTCGCGGCGATACGCGTCTCAACATCGAGGAAACGTTTGGCGTCGGCTTCGGCCTGCTCGCTATCGGCGGCAAGCTTCGCGTTCTTAAGCTGCTTGGCCACCATATCGACGTACGCTTCGCGAATCGGCGCATAATGGTCTTCACGGTAATACGCCTCATCGGGCAGTCCCAAACCGGCCTGCTCAACATGGATGATGTTGGTTTCGGGAGCACCGGGATCGCCATATACGGCAATGCCAATCAAGTCAGGGCCGCCAGCCGGATTCATCGCGCCCAAAGCGCGAGTGAGCTCGGTTTTGCTGGCAGCGGCATCAATGGCCTCAAGCTGGCGTTCAATGGCGGCGAGCCCGGAAGCGTTGATGGCATCAACGTCAAGGAAGCTTGCATACAGGGCGTGGGACTTCTTGGCAGGGCAGTCATCGTCTTCAAGAATCTCGCGAATCTGGTTTTCGGCGTCTTCGGCGAGCTTGTCGAACGAGCCATAACGGGAACGGTCGTCAGGAAGGCGATACATGTCGATCCACGGGCCATTGACATAGCGGAACAGATCTTGCGCAGGGCCGGTCACGGCGGAGAACGATGCCGGATCGATGCCCGAATTCAAAGTGGTACTCATGACTTCACACTATCCATCTTTGGTGACAAAACAGTGTATCCGAAACGAATAATCGTCATTATGTAATTTCATATGTAAGATGCGATTGCCTGATCGCAAGAAACGCATGAACTGTAGGGCGTACGAAGTAGGGTTATAAGCATGATTGAACTGAAAACACCGAAAGAGATTGAAGAGATGAAGCCGGCCGGCCGTTTCGTCGGCGGTATTCTGCGTGATCTCAAGGAATTCACTAAAGTTGGTACCAATCTGCTGGAAATCGACGAATTCGTGCACAAGCGCATCGTCGATCGCAAGGGAGCCGAATCCTGCTATGTCGACTACGCTCCGGATTTTGGCACCGGCCCGTTCGCGCACTACATTTGTGTTTCCGTGAACGATGCAGTGCTGCATGGCGTTCCGTTCGACTACAACCTGAAAGACGGCGATCTGGTCAGCCTCGATTTGGCGATCAACGTCGACGGTTGGGTTGCCGATTCCGCCATCAGCTTTGTGGTCGGCGAACATAAGGATCCTGAGGATTTGCGACTGATCAAGTGCACCGAAGAGGCTTTGGAAGCCGGTATCGCCGCTGCACAGCCGGGCAACCGTTTGGGTGATGTTTCCGCGGCCATCGGCGATGTGGCTCGCGAATACGGTTATCCGATCAACCTTGAATTCGGCGGCCACGGCGTCGGCCGTATCATGCACGGCGATCCGCATGTGCCGAACGACGGCCGCGCCCACCACGGCTACAAGCTGCGTCCGGGTCTGGTCATCGCCATCGAACCGTGGTTCCTCAAGACCACCGACGAAATCTACCAGGATCCGAAAGATGGTTGGACGCTGAAGAGCTCCGACGGTTCCCGTGGCGCGCATAGCGAACACACCATCGCCATCACCGACAACGGTCCGGTGATCCTCACCGTTCGCGACAAGTGATCAGACGGTAGCGTAAAACGCGGCAAAGCTCCAATACGACGGAGCGAAGCGTACGAAAAGAAGGCCGATGCCCACGATTATTCGGGCATCGGCCTTTTATATGCGTAATTTCGCGCGGAAATAGTCGAATTATTTGCCTTGCAGGAATGAAGTATCGGATGTCAATCGATTGATTTTGAGACGAAACCATGCTTGGAAACGCGCATGCCATATAGTGTTCGATACTTCCGAACGGTTAAGGAGCGTGCAAGTATGGCCACAGCCAATCTGAGTGTGGAATCCAAAGACTTCACCCTGCCGGTGGTCGAAGCCACGGCGGGTGCGGACGGCATCGTGGTGTCCACGCTGCGCAACGACGGCTGGGTCACCCTCGACCCTGGTTTCCTGACGACTGCGCAATGCGAATCGAAAATCACGTACATCGACGGCAAGAACTCGATCCTGCGCTACCGCGGATACCCGATCGAGCAGTTGTGTGAGCAATCCGATTTCCTTGAGGTCGCCTGGTTGCTGCGTCATGGCGAACTGCCGAATCAGGAGCAGTACGACCGGTTCATTTCCGACATCAACCATCGCACGATGGTGGGTGAGGATTTCCGTACCTTCATGGGTTCTTTCCCGCGCACCGCGCATCCGATGAGCGTGATGGCATCCGCGGTCAACGCGCTCGCCACCTTCTATCCGGACACTACTGATATCAATGATTCCGACCAGCTTGACGAGGCTGCGACCATCATTATGGCAAAGGCACGAACCATCGTCAGCTACATTTTCCGCCGTCGCCGCGATGAGCCGATGCTGTACCCGGATTATTCGCGCGGTTACGTGGACGATTTTCTGCGCATGTGCTTCGCGGTGCCGTACGAGCCGTTCGATTCCGATCCGCTGTACGTGCACGCGCTCGGCCGACTGCTGATCATCCATGCCGATCATGAGCAGAATTGCTCCACGTCCGTGGTACGTATCGCCGGTTCCGCTCACGCCAACCTGTATTCCGCGGTTGCGGCGGGCATCAACGCGCTGTCGGGCCCATTGCATGGTGGTGCGAATGAAGCGGTGCTCCGTCAGCTCAAAACCATTCGCGATTCAGGCAAAACCGTCAAGGAATTCGTGGAAGACGCCAAAACCAGTGGTCAGCGCATTTCCGGACTTGGCCACCGCGTGTACAAATCGTATGATCCTCGTGCGGCGATCGCCAAGACGTATCTGCAGAAGATCATGGAACGCGCGGATACGTTGAAACTGCCGGCCGATGAGCGTGCATTGTTCGACGTCGCCACGGAATTGGAAAAAATCGCGCTGAACGACGAGTATTTCGTGTCGCGTCACCTGTATCCGAATGTCGACTTCTACACAGGATTGATCTATCGCGCGATCGGGTTCGATCCGTCCATGTTCACCACATTGTTTGCATTGGGGCGTATTCCCGGTTGGATCGCGCAGTATCGTGAGATGCTTGCCGATCCGAACACCAAGATCGGTCGTCCGCGTCAGGTGTACACCGGTTATACCGAACGTGATTACACTCCGATCGACCGTCGATAGTTGCTTTTTCGCTGTTTCATGGACTTGTGATGCTGTTCGCCAAGCCCTGCGGCTAAAGTATTGCACGGAAACATGCAAGTAATGCAATCACTGTTGTGAAGGAGCGAAGAATGACCGATCAGCGCACTGCGTGGGGTTGGGGTCTGTCCAGCGTGGATGCGGCCGGCAACACTTTGGACGTATGGTACCCGGAACTGAAGCTTGGCGAGGCTCCGGAGGAGGTGGCACGCCCGAACCATAATTTTGGCAATCTCGCCCATGAGGGCGTCGATGCGCGTGGCGTGCGCCGCATTCCGGTGTTCACGGTGTCGAAGCTTGACGAACCGATCGAAGACGCAGCCGACGCATACCTGCGTCTGCATCTGCTGAGCATGCGTCTCGCCAAGCCGAACACCCTGAATCTGGACGGCATTTTCGCAGCCCTCAACAATGTGGTATGGACCAATTATGGCCCGTTCGCGGTCGAGGATTTCGCGCTGCGCAAGCTTGACGTGATGGCCGCGGCCAACCAGTGTGTTCCGGGACTGCCGAAGGTTGACGTGAACGTGCTGTCGATCGACAAGTTCCCGCGCATGGTCGACTATGTGGTGCCGACCGGCGTGCGTATCGGCGACGCCGACCGCGTGCGTTTGGGTGCCCACCTTTCCGAAGGCACCACCGTCATGCATGCCGGCTTCGTGAACTTCAACGCCGGCACGCTCGGCGTTTCCATGGTGGAAGGCCGTGTTTCCCAGGGTGTTGTGGTCGGCAACGGTTCCGATATCGGCGGCGGCGCATCCATCATGGGCACCCTGTCCGGTGGCGGCAAGCTTAAGAACTCCATCGGCGAGCACTCCCTGCTTGGCGCGAACGCGGGCATCGGCATCTCCCTCGGCGACAACTGCGTGGTTGAAGCCGGTCTGTATGTGACCGCCGGCACCAAGGTGACCATCTACGACAAGGCCAAGGTCGCGGCGGGCGAACCGCTCGAAACCGTCAAGGGCGCCGACCTTTCCGGCAAAGACAACATTCTGTTCATCCGTAACTCGGTGTCCGGACGTATCGAAGCGCGCTATCGCAAGACCGGTATCGAATTGAACGAAAAACTGCACAAGAACTAAATATCAAATATGAAAATCTCCCTCATTACCGTCGGCAAAGTCAAGGAAAAATATCTGCGCGACGCCATCGCCGAATATTCGAAACGACTCAGCCGATACTGCAAGCTTGACATCGTCGAAGTAGCCGACGAGAAAACACCCGAGCATGCCAGTGAGGGAGTTGAACGGCAAATCAAAGCCAAGGAAGGCGAACGCATCGCCAAGCATATTCGCGACGATGCGTTCGTCATCGCGCTCGCCATCGAAGGCCAGCAGCTGACCAGCGAGGAACTTGCGCGGAAAATCGACGGTCTTGGAGTGCACGGCACAAGCCATATCCAGCTCATCATCGGCGGCTCTCTCGGGCTCGATCCGCCGATTGTCTACTTATT
>OBXW01000527.1_pt1 | contig 24618 bp, 25 predicted proteins | sample 1495431 | NCBI WGS metagenome assembly OBXW01 (sample SAMEA2580166, study PRJEB22360) | human gut metagenome | biome: human gut; feature: human-associated habitat; material: faeces | place: Denmark | collected 2008/2010 | reverse complement strand
AAAGGTGGGTCAGAAGACTTTTATAATAATGGGTCAATCGACTTTATATTTTCCATGAAGCAATGTTCAAAAGCGTATGCTTTCTGCTTGTCTGTCAGTTCGGGCAGTCCGCTTGACAAACGGACTACCTCTTTCTGTATGCGTGTTCTCGGTTTCATATCAAAAATCAAATAATGATGGTTGGACTTGTGTTTCTTTTTTCGCTGTCGGCTTGTTGCGGTTCTGTAGCTTTTGGAGTTCCATCTGCTGATATTGGGCAACCGCCTTTCTCCTTGCTTCCTGCTTTTCCTCTTCTGTCAGTTCCACCACATGGTTTACAACTACTTGACATTGTATAGGCTTGCCTACTTCAATCTCGTTTTCATCGTAATAGTGAATGGCTTGTCCGTAAATCTCTCCGTCTGAAAAGCCGTTGCAACCGCTTTTCTGCACATAGTTCAGAATGTATGTGACACAATCGTCTATGTTCTTGGCTGGGTTGCGGTAGCTTTTGGCGAATAGTTCATCTTCCGCTGCTCTCTGTTCCAAAAACATCTGTATGGTGCGTTTGAAATGGTCTGTTCCTTTCATAATCTCAAATTTTAGTCGGGTTGTCGTTCAAATAAAGTATCTCGCAATCTTCCACTTCTGTGGGAAGTCCGAAAAGGGGGTAATGGGTGAAATAAGGCTGTGCGTTCCCTTCTTCATCTGTGAGGGGTGAAACATCTTGTACTTGCCATTGCTTCATCCATCTGTCTATTGTCTGAACTTCATCGTCTGTGAGTGCGGTTGCATCACCATTGATGATATAGGCTAAACTCCATGTGGGTATCTTTTCCGTTGTCCTGTTCATATCCGTTCCTTTATGTGGTCAGACAATCTCTTGTAAAATCTCCGTGTGGTATTGTGGGGGACATTCCACCAAAAGAAAGCCGATAAAGTCCTTTCTCGCTTCCTTGTTGAGTTCGTGGTATAGCCTTCTTAGGGTTGAATGGTTGCCGTTGATGTAGGTTTCCACCATATACTCGAAGATGTTGTCCACTTCGTAATACTTACATTGCTGAAATGCGTTCTTGCTGTGCCTTTTTCTTTTCATATCCTTTGATTTTTAGATTGTCAGTAACCAAACCGTTAAGGCGATTAAGCCTACAAGTGATGCGATGGTGATGAGTATGCCGAACAGGAAGTTTAACACACCCAGCAGAGTTTCCACTGCAATGCCTACCACCAAACCTCCGACACAAAGGGCAATGCCCGATGCAGCCGTTACCATTGCGGACAATGCTTTCCACAATGCCTTTCCGATGTTGTTTAATGTCATTACCATATCTTCCATTTTTTAGATTGTTACTCGTTTCATTCGGATTGGGAGGGTCGGGTCGAGTCCTTTTTCTTTTCGTCTCTCCGTATGTCCGAAGTTTCCTTGTGCCGTCTTCGACCGCATCGGTCGTTTTCGTTTCGGGGGCTTCTCAAAGGTTAGGGAGTAGGATTAGCAAATTTTTTCGACAAAATACTACCCCTGAAAGGGCGTGGAGATTTTTCGACAAAAAATTTGTGTTCCTAATCCCGTCTTTACCTTTGCCCCAGCAACGAAAATGACACGCTGATGCCGTCTTGAAGGCGGCATGGAAACGTAGGCATACATGGAGAGGCGAAAAGGAAAAGGGAGCGGATGGAATGGCGCAACGCGCCACGGGAAGAGACAAAGGGCGGCGCAACAATAAAGGGGGAAAGTTGTGCTTTCCTGTCGCCGTGACGGAAGTTCTGTAACCGTCATTGTCATGCGTGCATGGCTTGCGGTTGCAGATGTTCCTCCGGCAGTACATTGCCGGAATACGGGCTTGTCAGACATTACCCTGTGTGGAAATGGCAGGCAAGCCGGTTTGAAGGCAGGAGAAACAGGGAAAGCCGAAAATTGTCGCAAACGCAGAGGCACGCTTGCCGTGTCCTTCATCCGGTGGTATTTTCAGCTATATGATAATGGTAAAATAAAAACTGACAATAACGGTTTTGACCGTCCGGCACAAGTATATAAAAAGAGATGCCCACGATGATGGCAGTGTCATTTGTGACATTGTGATCATCGTGGGCATTTCTTTGCTTGTGCCTTTTCTGAAATCGGCTTCCGTACATCTGACGGTAGCTGTTTTCAGAAGGAGAAAAAGTAATTGAAAAATGTGTTTGGAAATTCGTGAAAATGAGTAAAGTTTTGTACCTTTGCAAAGAGTAAGAAAGTTCTTTCGCTTGACGCAAAATGAGGTAGAATATAGAAGTTCGCTGGTTTCTAAACCGTTAACACCCCTGTTTAGTTCCTGTGTTAATTATCTAATATTTAGACAGATATATTTTTTATTATGTCTTGCGGTGTGCACGGTCAGCCGCTTGTTGATCCGGCACAGTGTGGCTATCTCCTTCAAATATTCGTTCATTTTCTGGTTTGACGGAACCGGCAGGCACGGTCCATCCGGATTGTCAGGATTCCATCCCCTATACTTGTCAAGAATGGCAACAGCGGGAGCCAGCAGCGGTACATTGCTCGTACAGGTTTCCTTGGCAGTCGTGATTTTCACCCTGGACTTATGTATCCACAGTTGCCCCTTATTGTCACGGCACAAATGGGCAGGCATCAGGGTGCTCACATCAATATACGACATGCCGGTCAGGCAGCAGAAGAGGAAGAAATCCTTCACATGTTCCAGCCGGGAAGTGGAGAAATCCTTCGAGATAATGCGCTGCAACTCCTCTAAAGTCAGAAAAGTCGGGCAGGTTTCCTCTTTCCGGAACAGCCTCTTGCGCTTTCCGGCAAAGGGGTCAAAAGTCAGCCACCCGTTATCCCGGGCTATTCCGATTATTTTCCTGAAACAGCTCATATATTTGGTCAGCGTATTCTGAGACAATTTTCTCACTATCCGCAGGTGCATTTCAAAAGCATCAATAAACTCACCCTTCAACTCGTTGAAGGAAATATACTCTTTCCTGTAGAATTCGTGGATTACAATCTCCAGCAATTCATAGCAGTTCCCATAACGGGAAAGAGTGGATTTCTGATATTCCTTGCCGATTAATGCCGTCCAGTCATCCATGTACTTCTTCATCGTACCTAAAACAGTACGGCGCTCCTCTTTAGAAAACAGCTTCACCAAAAGATGTTTAGGAGTTATCAAAGCCTCCTGACACAAAAGTTCCTTGTGAATCTGGTATAAACGGACTGTCAGCGACTCAATATAGCTGTTCAGTTCCACCGATGTCCGGTCCTTTCCCTTGCTGCGGCCCTTGGTGTTATTCCATAATTTGATTGGAACAGAACGCTGGATTCGGATTTCATCCTGCTGCCCATTAACTGTCACACGAAGAAAAATCGGTGCCTCGCCGTTTTTTAATAATTTGCTCTTGCGTATGAAGAACAAAACTTTCATTGATTCCTGTTTCATACCGCTCTTAATTTACGTTGTAAAATTAATAAGTAAGGAACAGACAAATCCTACTCAAAAATATGAAAATCAATGAAGTATGATGTGTACCAGGGGCTTTTTATATGGCCTTAAAAAAAGACCCTGAATTTGCACCTGACATACTTCGTAGAAACGCTATATTCTGCTTCACCTCAAACAAACAAAAAAGCCCTAATTCCGTTGAGAATCAGAGCTTTTCCTAATTTTGCTTTCTTGAGAAGCGGTGCGTACGGGACTCGAACCCGTGACCCCATGCGTGACAGGCATGTATTCTAACCAACTGAACTAACGCACCAAAATATCATTTGACAATCACAATCTTCTTGATTGCGGATGCAAAGGTAGATATTTTTTTGAAACCTACAATAGCTTTCATATCTTTTTTCTGAAAAAGTGGGTTTATTAAGAATTATCGTGTACATTTGCAGCTATTACATAAAATAGAAAATAGAATGAAAAATACACCAATTGAACGACATCTGATTGATGAAACCATAAATGAGTTTCAAATTGTCGATTTTTCTAAAGCAACCATTCGTGAAGTGAAAGCTATTGCTTCAAAAGCGGAAGCCGCATCAGGGGTTGAGTTTATTAAGATGGAAATGGGTGTTCCGGGACTTCCTCCTTCTGCCGTTGGGGTGAAAGCAGAGGTTGAAGCGCTACAAAAAGGGATAGCCAGCCTATATCCGGACATTAACGGACTGCCCGAATTGAAAAAGGAGGCTTCTAACTTTATCAAGGCATTTATTAATGTGGATTTAAGCCCGGAAGGCTGTGTACCTGTTACCGGTTCTATGCAAGGCACATTCGCTTCTTTCCTCACTTGCAGCCAATGTGATGAAAAGAAAGATACGATTCTGTTTATCGATCCCGGTTTTCCGGTGCAGAAGCAGCAGTTGGTTGTGATGGGGCAGAAATACGAGACATTCGATGTATACGATTACCGAGGCGACAAATTGAAAGAAAAATTGGAGAGTTATTTGAAGAAAGGCAATATATCCGCAATCATCTACTCAAACCCCAATAATCCTAGTTGGATCTGCTTGAAAGATGAAGAGTTGAGGATTATCGGTGAACTGGCTACGCAATATGATGTGATTGTACTGGAAGATCTGGCCTATTTCGCAATGGACTTCCGGCAGGATTTGAGCAAGCCGTATCAGGCTCCTTACCAGCCGTCGGTAGCTCATTATACGGATAATTATGTCTTGTTGATTTCCGGTTCGAAAGCGTTCAGCTATGCCGGACAACGTATCGGTGTAAGTTGTATTTCCGACAAGTTATATCACAGAAGTTATCCGGGACTGACAAAACGGTACGGCGGCGGAACTTTCGGGACCGTCTTCATTCATCGGGTGCTCTATGCACTTTCTTCCGGAACGAGTCATTCTGCACAGTTCGCTATGGCTGCCATGCTGAAAGCTGCTAATGAAGGACAATACAATTTCCTCAATGAAGTGAAAATATATGGTGAAAGAGCGAAGAAGTTGAAAGATATCTTCCTGCATCACGGGTTCCATCTGGTATATGACAATGACTTGGGTGATCCTATTGCAGACGGATTTTATTTCACAATCGGATATCCGGGAATGACTAGCGGTGAGCTTGCCAAGGAGCTGATGTACTACGGTGTAAGCGCTATCTCATTAGTGACTACCGGAAGTCATCAGGAAGGTTTGCGCGCGTGTACCTCTTTTATTAAAGACCATCAATATGCACAACTTGATGAAAGAATGAGATTATTTGCAGAAAATCATCCGGTAGCCTGACGTTTGCGGTAAGATATTCATAAAAGCACCCTGCTAAATCAAAAAAAACGGAAATAACGATAGTTATTCCGTTTTTTTTATTAATTTAGGGGCATGAATATCGACCTGGACATATTTAAAATTCAATCGAATAATGTGTTGCCGTCAAGAGGAAAGATTTTGATATCCGAACCTTTTTTACGCGATGCAACGTTTGGCAGATCCGTAATTCTACTGGTCGATCATACGGAGGAAGGAACTATGGGATTGGTCATCAATAAACAATTGCCACTGCTTCTCAATGATGTTGTCATGGAATTTAAGTATTTGGATGAAATACCTCTCTACAAGGGTGGTCCTGTAGCGACTGATACTTTATTCTACCTCCATACTCTAGAGAAAATTCCCGGCTCTATCCCTGTCAGTAAGGGGCTTTTCCTAAACGGTGATTTTGAAGAAATAAAGAAATATATATTGCAAGGGAATAAAGTGAATGAATGTATCCGCTTTTTCTTGGGATATTCCGGTTGGGAAAGCAATCAGTTACATAGTGAGATAAAGGAAAACACATGGCTGGTATCCGAAGAAGAGAACTCATATCTGATGAGAAACGACACCAAAGATATGTGGAAAGAGGCTTTGGAAAAGCTAGGCAGCAAGTATGAAACGTGGTCACGTTTCCCACAAGTGCCTACGCTGAACTGATATTTAGGCTTTCATCACCTATCTTATAAGGAATTCAGTTATTTTCGGGGATTCAGACATTGAAGAAGTACGGCATCTTTATAGCATCCCTCTACCTGTAACCAGTTCTTTAAGAGTCCGCATTGGGTAAAGCCACACGATGCAAATAGTTTCAGACAGACCTCGTTGTCCACTGCCACGTGTGCATAGAGCTGCTTCAAGGACAGAAAACCGAAAGCATATTCGCAAAGTAGCTTCAGCGCATCGGTTGCATAGCCTTGCCGACGATAGTTTTTATGCACGGCAATACCGACCTCTCCACGCGAATGGAGCGGAACAAAATCAGTAATATCAATAGTGCCTAGTATGTCATGATCGGATTTACTCACAATCATCAAGCGTAATTGCTTGTCTGCAAAGACATCACATTGTGAGCCTTCGATATATTGGCGCAGTACATAACGGGAATAAGGGACTGTGAAATTGCTGATATCCCACATAGAAGGATCATTCTCCATCTCGTACATAATATCCATATCTTCCGGCTCTACTGCACGAAGATAGATGCGCTCGTTTGTCAGATAAGATTGTTTCATGCGCTTTAGTCTTTTGTGATGTGAAGTTCGTTACGCAATCTTTTCTCACTGGGCAGACAGAAAAGAGAAGCCGTCAAGCCAATGAGCATACAAAGATTGCCGGTACTGCTTAATGTCAAATAGTAACATAGGATGTTGGCTACAATGGCGACTTCAAGTATTCCCAATCGGACAATGCTCCATTGCACATAACGTTTCAGTGCTAGCGTGATAGTCATATTGTCTATTTTCTTTTTGAGCACCAAGCTGAATAGCTTCAAAGAAAGAGGTACGCAAAGTGCCGTCAACAGAATGCCGATAGTCTCAAAATAATAAGTAGCCTGTACATTATCTACCAGATTTCCTACGGGCAAGAGATCGAACTCCCCTGCTCCAAGCAGAAAAGCCGGAAATACCCAAAAGAAAACATAACCTATATTCAAATTCCTGACAGCACGTTTTATCTGTTCTTCCATGTTCGTTCTAAATTTCTAAATATTAAATTATACAGTTCCGGTGAAAAGAGTCCGGTTCACAATACTACGCCCCAAAGTTACTTCATCGGCATATTCCAATTCATCTCCAACGGATATGCCACGCGCAATCACACTCAGTTTAACCCCTAGTCTATCCAATTTACGATAGATATAGAAATTGGTAGTATCTCCTTCCATCGTTGTGCTCAAAGCCAGAATTACCTCCTTAATTCCTCCTTCGGATACCCGCCGCACCAGACTTTCAATCTGAAGGTCGCTCGGTCCCACTCCGTCCATTGGAGAAATGACTCCTCCTAAAACATGATAGAGCCCCCGATATTGCTGGGTTGCTTCTACCGCCATCACGTCGCGGATATTCTCTACTACGCAAATAGTGGAAGCATCCCGTTGTGGATTGGCGCAGATCTGGCAAATTTCAGTATCAGATATGTTATGACATACCTTACAGTACTTCACCTCTCGTTTCAATGTCATGATGGAATTTCCGAAAGCCTCTACGGTGGCCGTATCCTGACGAAGCAGATGCAAAACAAGCCTCATGGCCGTTTTACGTCCTATACCCGGCAACTTGGAAAATTCACCGACCGCCTTTTCGAGTAATATGGAAGGATATTGTTGATTCATAGATAATAATTACGGTTCTATCGATATTTTGGCGCAAAGATACAGATTATTGTTATAATACCTACAAAAAACACTACCTTTGCAGTCGATATGATGATACTTGTCACTATAATATGCTACTTTGCGGTATTATTATTAATAGCCCGTATCACCGGATATAAAGGCGGATCGAATGCAGCGTTCTTCAAGGGAGAGAATAAATCTCCTTGGTATGTGGTTTCTTTTGGCATGATCGGCGCCTCTATTTCCGGAGTGACCTTCGTTTCTGTTCCCGGCATGGTGCGTGGCATGGATATGACATATATGCAGACGGTATTCGGCTTTTTCTTCGGATATATGGTGGTAGCGCATATATTGCTTCCCTTATACTATAAACTCAACTTGACAAGTATATACGGCTATCTCGGCACACGCATCGGAACGCGCGCCTATCGTACCGGCTCGTTTTTCTTTTTATTGTCGCGTATGTTGGGAACGGCAGCCAAACTCTATCTGGTTTGTCTCATTCTCCACACTTATGTATTTCAGGAGATGCATATTCCCTTTTGGATAATCGCTGTCGGATCGGTTGCCTTAGTATGGGTGTATACCCACAAAAGCGGAATAAAAACGATTGTATGGACAGACACTTTGCAGACTTTCTGTCTGATAGCAGCACTGATTTTTATTATCTATTTTACAATTCAAGAATTAGGACTGGATTTTAACGGCATTATTCAGACCATTCAGCACAATGAACACAGCAGAATTTTTGTCATGGATGATTGGGTATCCCGGCAAAATTTCTTTAAACAGTTCTTTAGCGGTATCTTCATCGTGATTGTAATGACCGGACTCGATCAAGACATGATGCAAAAGAATCTGTCTTGCCGTAATCTTCGCGAAGCACAGAAGAATATGTATTGTTACGGATTCTCATTTATTCCGCTAAACTTTCTATTCTTGTGTCTGGGAATATTACTGATTACATTAGCCGGACAAATGCAATTGGCATTACCTGCTATGAATGATGATATTTTACCCATGTTTGCAGCGCAAGGCTATCTGGGACAACCCGTTCTGATACTTTTTACAATCGGTATTATCGCAGCCGCTTTCAGCAACTCGGACTCCGCACTGACGGCCATGACAACCAGCGTATGCGTGGATTTGCTGAATACGGAAAAAGACAGTGAAGAAACGGCACGCCGCAAAAGGAATAAGGTACATTTATCCCTTTCAGTCTTACTGACTTTCTTCATCTGCCTCGTAGAAACTCTAAACAATAAAAGTGTAATTGACGCGATCTATATCATCGCCTCTTATACTTACGGTCCCTTATTAGGTATGTTTGCTTTCGGACTTTTTACCCGCAGACAAACCAACGATCGGTGGGTTCCGTTGATAGCTATCCTTTCACCCCTACTCTGTTACCTCGCCGATTGGTGGATTGGAAAAGAAACCGGATATAAATTCGGTTATGAATTGCTAATGTTAAATGGAACACTTACCTTTGCAGGGCTAATATTGATGTCAAAGAAACAAATGACTAGAAAATGGAAATAACAAGCGCAGAATTTGTGATTAGCAACACAGACGTGAAGAAATGTCCGGCAGGCACTTTTCCCGAATATGCTTTCATCGGTCGTTCTAATGTAGGAAAATCGAGTCTTATCAATATGTTGACCGCCCGCAAGGGATTGGCTATGACTTCTGCCACTCCGGGAAAAACTATGCTTATCAACCATTTCCTGATTAATAAAAACTGGTATCTTGTCGATCTTCCGGGATATGGCTATGCCCGTCGCGGTCAGAAAGGGAAAGACCAGATACGCACGATAATCGAGGATTATATTCTTGAACGGGAGCAGATGACAAACCTTTTTTTATTAATAGACAGTCGCTTGGAACCTCAAAAGATTGATCTCGAATTCATGGAATGGCTGGGGGAAAACGGCATTCCTTTTTCTATCATTTTCACCAAAGCCGATAAACTGAAAAGCGGACGATTGAAGATGAATATCAATGCTTATCTCCGTGAACTGAGCAAACAATGGGAAGAACTCCCTCCCTACTTTATTTCTTCTTCGGAAAACCGCACCGGACGGACAGAAATACTTGATTATATAGAAAGCATAAACAAAGATCTCAATATAAAATGAAAATGAAGAAGAATTTTTTATCTGCTACCTTGATGGTGGTATTTATGCTGACGGCAACTAACAGCCGGGCACAATCATGGGCGGACTTATTGAATAAGGACAACATCTCAAAAGTTGTGAACGCCATTACAGGAAACACTGAGACGATCGACATGACTGGAACATGGAGTTACAAAAGCTCAGCCGTCGAGTTCGAATCGGATAATCTGCTGATGAAAGCAGGAGGTGCAGCCGCAGCGACAATGGCGGAAAACAAGTTGAACGAGCAGTTGAGCAAGATTGGCATTAAGGACGGGCAAATGAGTTTCACGTTCAATGCAGACAGTACTTTCACCAGCACAGTGGGAAAGAAAACATTGAAAGGAACTTACTCCTACAATGCTTCCACCAAACAAGTGGACTTGAAATATTTGCGATTGCTGAACCTGCACGCTAAAGTGAATTGCAGTTCTAATTCACTGGAATTGTTATTCAACTCGGATAAATTGCTAAAATTAATGGCGTTTATCGGTAGTAAAAGCAACAGTACCGCACTCAAAGCCGTTAGTTCTCTGGCCGATAACTATGACGGAATGATGCTTGGATTCGAGCTTGCCAAATAGCAAATACAATCCGTTTAATACTATTTCGCACTCTATAAAGTATATTTTAAGGGAAAAAGCATTACCTTTGGCACTTGTAATCAAAAAAGAGAAGGAAAAATGAAAAAGATACTTTTTTTTATGACTTTGTTAGTAATGGGGGTAAGTTTTGCATTTGCTCAAACCAATGCAGATATTAAGTTTGACAAAACAACTCACGACTTCGGCAAGTTCTCAGAAAACAGTCCGGTAGTTAGTTGTACATTTACCTTTACTAATATCGGTGACGCTCCTTTGGTAATCCACCAGGCGGTAGCTTCATGCGGATGTACTGTACCCGAATATACGAAAGAACCTATCATGCCGGGCAAAAAAGGTACAATCAAAGTGACTTATAACGGAACAGGCAAATATCCGGGACATTTCAAGAAATCAATCACTTTGCGTACCAACGCCAAAACAGAGATGGTAAGATTGTATATTGAGGGCGATATGGTAGCAAAAGACGCTAAATAAAAAATTTTAGGCTATTACATAAAGGAGAATCTTTCGGTTCTCCTTTTTTTTTGTTTACTTTGAAGACGGAAACGTAAATTGACACATTAGCAAATTATAAAACTATGAAACAAGAAGAAGACAAATTCACCGGGTTGCCCGAGAATGCGTTTAGAGAATTGAAACCGGGGGAAGTATACAACCCGTTGATGAGTCCCTCAAAAAACTATCCGGAAGTTAACTTCTGGTCGGTAGCATGGGGTATTGCTATGGCAATCCTCTTCTCAGCCGCCGCAGCCTATCTGGGATTAAAGGTAGGCCAAGTATTCGAGGCGGCTATTCCTATCGCCATTATTGCTGTAGGAGTCTCCGGAGCTGCCAAAAGAAAAAATGCGTTAGGAGAAAATGTTATTATCCAGTCTATCGGAGCTTGTTCCGGAGTGATTGTGGCCGGAGCGATCTTCACACTTCCTGCTCTTTATATCCTTCAGGCAAAATATCCAGAGATGACAGTTACTTTCATGCAGGTATTCATCAGTTCCCTGCTGGGTGGTGTACTGGGAATTCTGTTCCTGATTCCTTTCCGGAAATATTTCGTAAGTGATATGCATGGCAAATACCCTTTCCCTGAAGCGACAGCTACCACACAGGTATTGATCTCCGGAGAAAAAGGCGGAAGCCAAGCCAAACCCTTGCTGATAGCGGGAATGATTGGTGGACTATATGACTTTATCGTAGCCACATTCGGTTGGTGGAATGAGAATTTTACGACCCGTGTGTGCAGTGCCGGAGAAATGCTGGCGGAAAAAGCCAAACTGATATTCAAGGTAAATACCGGAGCTGCCGTATTGGGATTAGGTTATATAGTCGGATTAAAATATGCTTCCATCATCTGCGCCGGTTCATTGGCTGTATGGTGGATTATCATTCCGGGAATGTCCGCTATTTGGGGAGACAGTGTGCTGAATGCATGGAATCCGGAGATTACATCCACTGTAGGAATGATGAGTCCGGAAGAAATATTCAAATATTACGCTAAGAGCATTGGTATCGGCGGTATTGCTATGGCAGGTGTCATTGGTATCATCCGTTCATGGGGAATCATTAAAAGTGCAGTTGGGCTGGCTGCCAAAGAGATGGGCGGTAAAGGCAATGTAGAGAAAAACATCATCCGTACACAACGGGATCTCTCGATGAAGATTATTGCAATCGGTTCTATCATCACTTTGATACTCATCGTACTGTTCTTCTACTTTGATGTAATGCAAGGAAATCTGCTACACACATTGGTAGCGATTCTTCTAGTTGTCGGCATTTCTTTCCTGTTCACTACGGTAGCCGCCAATGCGATTGCAATTGTCGGTACAAATCCCGTATCGGGTATGACATTGATGACACTGATTCTGGCCTCTGTAGTAATGGTAGCCGTAGGACTGAAAGGCCCTTCAGGCATGGTTGCAGCATTAGTGATGGGCGGTGTGGTATGTACTGCACTTTCAATGGCCGGAGGTTTCATTACCGACTTGAAAATCGGTTATTGGCTGGGAAGTACCCCTGCCAAACAGGAGACCTGGAAGTTCTTGGGAACAATTGTATCGGCTGCAACTGTAGGCGGTGTAATGATTATCCTGAATAAGACATATGGATTTACGAGCGGAGCATTAGCTGCTCCACAGGCAAATGCGATGGCTGCTGTTATCGAACCGTTGATGAGTGGTGTAGGCGCACCCTGGTTATTATATGGCATTGGTGCTGTCTTAGCGATTATTCTGACTCTTTGCAAGATTCCTGCATTAGCTTTCGCACTAGGTATGTTTATTCCATTGGAACTGAATGTGCCGTTGGTTGTAGGCGGAGCTGTCAATTGGTTTGTGACCAGCCGCAGCAAAGATTCGACTATCAATACGGAAAGAGGAGAAAAAGGAACATTGCTGGCTTCCGGTTTCATTGCCGGTGGCGCGTTAATGGGGGTTATCAGTGCCGCGATGCGCTTCGGTGGAATCAACTTGGTGAACGAAGCATGGCTGAACAATACTTGGTCGGAAGTGTTGGCATTAGGAGCATACGCCCTACTGATTCTCTATTTTATCAAAGCCTCAATGAAAATTAAATAAGCAAACATGAGGAGACTTTTATCCGTCATAGTATCGTTTATAAGTGCAATGACTTTTGCCCAACAACAGCCTGCGGAGCTTACTCCGCAGGACTCTCGAACGATGCTGCAAATCGGAAAGTCTTATTTGGGAACCCAATATGTGGCCAATACGCTAGACCGGGATGGAGAAGAAGAGTTGGTTATCCGGACCGATGCAGTGGATTGCCTCACTTTTGTAGAATACACACTGGCGCAAGCTCTCGGATCTTCTTTTACTGAGAACCTGCAAAAGATACGCTACAGAGATGGAATTATCGACGGATATCCTTCCCGTTTGCATTACACCTCCGATTGGATCGAGAATGGTATCCGTCAAGGATTCCTTACGGATGTGACGGCAGAGAACAGCGTACAAACTCTTCAATTAAGCCTCTTTTATATGTCCGCTCACCCAAAACTATATAAAAAGTTAGCCAATTCTCCGGAAAACGTAACCCGAATGACCGAATACGAGAAAGCATTATCCGGGAAAATCGTACATTGGCTGCCGAAAAGCGAATTACCGGAAAATGGATTATCCTGGATTATGGACGGAGATATTATCGCCATCACAACGAAACTTCCCGGACTGGACATTGCTCACGTTGGGATAGCGCAATATATAAAAGGGAAACTGCATCTGCTACATGCTTCCTCTACACTGGGAAAAGTAGTTGTCAGTGATAAGCCCCTCAATCATATGCTTAACAATAATAAATCGTGGACAGGTATACGTGTTGTCCGAATGTCTCACTAAAAAAATAACGAATTATGAAACGAGTTAAACATTTCCTTCTAGCCTCGTGCTTATTCCCCGCTTTGCTGGGAGCACAAGAAATGGCAAATGCCAACTTTCTGGAACTTACTCCGGATGCCCAATCGGCAGGTATGGCAGGTACAGGATTAGCTATCACCGATAACGGTAGCACAGCTATCTTTCATAACGCCTCTACAATCGCTTTCTCACAGGAAGCAATGGGCGCTAGTTATTCATACGCTGATATCAACAAGGACTGTGCGCTGCACAGCGCATCTCTTTTCTATCGGATCGGAAGAGAAGGTATTCATGGATTTGCTTTGGGATTCCGCCACTTCAAGGATCCTAAAATAATGGATTACCGTCCCCGTATATGGGATTTGGAAGCTGCCTACTTCAGGAATGTAGCCAAGAACTTATCACTGTCATTGACATTCAGATATCTGCAAGAAAAAGTAGCAAAGGAAGCAGATAGCAAGAGCAGTGTCGCTCTTGACTTTGGTGCCACCTATTATCGGAATACGGATCTTCTGGATGGAATGGCTTCTTGGTCTATCGGTTTCCAAGCCGCCAACTTGGGCAAAAAGCTGGATGGTCAGAAATTGCCTGCACGATTGGGATTGGGAGGTAGTGTCGACCTTCCATTCAGCGTGGAGAATCGTTTGCAAGTAGCACTTGACTTCAACTATCTTCTTCCTTCCGAAATCCGGCATTTGCAAGCAGGAATAGGAGCCGAATATAACTTCCTGAAATATGGAGTAGTCCGCGCAGGATATCATTTCGGAGACAATGATAAAGGAATAGGTAACTATGGTACGCTGGGTTGTGGAATTAATTTCTGGCCAATGCGCGTCGATTTCTCTTATGCACTGGCCGATAAGGATTGCCTTATGCACCAAACTTGGCAACTGGGATTCGGAGTAGTTTTCTAAATTCATTTTCAAGGCGCTGCTTCACTTCGTCCATAGGTATCTCACGTTTCAATTCCTGACGAAGAGAAGTGACGCCTTTATCAATAAACCCGCAAGGGTGAATATAACTGAAATACCGTAAATCCGTATTTACATTCAATGCCAACCCGTGCATTGTAACATAATGACTGCTCCTTACTCCTATCGCACAAATCTTACGGGCACGAGGGGTATCACCTTCCAACCATACGCCTGTAGCTTTCTCCAACCTCCCCGCTTCAATGTCATAAGAAGCACATACACGTATCACCGCTTCTTCCAACAAATGAACATATTCCTTTAGTCCTAATGCAAATTCATCCAAATTCAATATCGGATAACACACCAACTGTCCGGGACCATGATAAGTGATGTCCCCTCCCCGATCTATATGATAAAGAGTAGCGCCAATCGCCTTCAGCTGCTCATCACTCAGCAACATATTATTTTCTTTTCCACTGCGCCCCAATGTATAAACGTGCGGATGCTCACACATAATAATGAGGTTCTCATAGACTTCACTCTGGGCTTTTGCCCGAACTACACCGTCAAACCACTCCGCCTGCCGTTGCCATGCTTCGGCATACGGTATTAAATTCCAATCGATAAAAGTTGTTTTCATAAAAACAAAGGTAAGAAATAAAAAGAAAATATGTACTTTTGCACTGTAAATATAACAAACACAACTATGAAAATGGACTTCCCACAGGTAGACTTGCCTACCGAAGTATTAGCATGGACGAATGTTACGGAAGACATTCTCAATATTTATAAGCAATCGTGTCGGTTGCAGGCATGTATTGTTGCCATCTGCACCGAAGGTTCGATGAAAGCCTCCATCAATCTGCTTGATTATGAAATTCGTCCTAATGACCTGATAACATTGTTACCGGGAACAATCATCCAATTTCGGGAGAAAACAGAAAAAGTATGCCTCTGCTTTGCCGGTTTCTCCGCCTATTGTGCCGAACGAATCAATCTGATGAAAAACATCGGTAATGAATATCCAAAACTGATAGAACAGCCGGTAATCCCTCTCAATGAAGAAGTAGCCAGCTATCTGAAAGACTATTTTGCTCTATTATCGCGTGTCAGTTGTAATGAGAACTTTGAAATGGATTCTGAATTAGTTGAATTATCTCTTCAGACTATCTTGACAAGCATACGATTGATATATCGTAAATTTCCGGGTGAAAACAATAGTTCGAACCGTAAAAAGGAAATTTGCCGGGAATTGATTCAAGCCATCACCGAGAATTATAAAGATGAACGTCGTGCACAATTCTACGCAGATAAACTAGGAATATCGCTTCAACATCTAAGTACAACCGTAAAACAAGTGACAGGCAAAAGCGTGTTGGATACCATTGCGTATATTGTGGTCATGGACGCCAAAGCGAAACTGAAAGGAACGAATATGACTATTCAAGAGATAGCTTATTCTCTAAATTTCCCCAGTGCCTCATTCTTTGGTAAGTATTTTAGACGGTACGCAGGAATGACACCATTGGAATTCAGGAACAGATAATTCCTGTGAAGAGCGATAGAGGATAAAATTATAAACAACGAACCCCAAAAAACGAACGGTGAACAAGTTGCGCATAATCCGCAAAGTATTCACCGTTTATTATTTACTTACAGTTTGTTTTCTTTTTACAGTCGCTTACTCATTTTCTTCCCAAGCTCAATGAATTGAGCACTACGCTCACACTGGAGAAAGCCATTGCAGCACTTGCCAACATCGGATTCAATAACAAACCGTTCAATGGAAACAAGATACCGGCAGCAATAGGAATGCCGATCAGATTATAAATAAACGCCCAGAAAAGATTCTGATGAATCAGTTTAACTGTCTGCTTTGACAACTGAAAAGCTTTAGGAAGCAGCAATAAATCCGATGTCATCAAAGTTACCATAGCTACGTCCATAGCAATATCAGTTCCTTTCCCCATGGCAATGCTCACGTCAGCCAGTGCCAAAGCCTGCGAATCGTTGATACCATCTCCTACCATAGCGACTTTCTTTCCCTGCATTTGAAGCTCACGCACAAACTCGGCCTTATCGTCCGGCAGAGCGTCAGCGACAAAACGTTCAATCCCTAAACGGGAAGAAACAGCTAATGCCGTCCGTTGCCCGTCACCCGTCAACATACAGATGTCAATACCTTGACGTTTCAGTTCTTTTACCGCTTCGGCAGAAGTAGCCTTTATCGGGTCAGAAACAGCAATGATAGCCAATAATTCATTTTCACGTCCAAAGTAGATGATACCATTGCCATCCGATTCATAGCGAACCAGCATTTCAGCCATCACATCATTTACTGTCGCACTGAAATCTTTTAGGAGTTTATGACTACCTACCCAATAGGTATCTCCCTCATAAGAGACCTTGATTCCTTTTCCCGTAATACTCTCGAAGCTGTCCAATGCAGCGGGTTTTACCTTCTCCTCGTTTTGAAGAGCAGACACGATAGCACCGGCAAGCGGATGTTCCGATCTCATTTCCGCAGCTAAAAGCACATCTTTGAAATAAGGTTCCTGCGATTGTGCCCATAACCATCCGGTAGCAGTAGGGTGTCCTTCGGTCAATGTCCCGGTTTTATCCAGTACAACGACATCCACTTTACGCATTTGTTCCAAAGCTACCGCGTCTTTAATCAGAATATGCTGGCTGGCAGCTTTGCCTATTCCCACCATCAATGCAGTAGGCGTAGCAAGTCCCAAAGCACACGGACAAGCAATGACAAGGACAGAAACAGCCGACAGAATACCATAAGAGATATATTCACTGCCACCGATGGCAACCCATAAAACAAATGTCAGGATAGCAATCCCCAATACGACAGGTACGAAAATTCCGGTAATGCGGTCGACAATACGTTGTACGGGAGCTTTGCTGCCCTGTGCTTCCTGCACCATGGAAATGATGCGGGCAAGCACCGTTTCACTACCTACCTGTGTGGCATATATGATGAACGAGCCACGCTGGTTGATCGTTCCTGCCAAGACTTTATCGCCTTTCTTCTTTTCTACCGGAACCGGTTCACCACTAATCATACTTTCGTCAACATACGAATCGCCTTCGGAAAGCTGACCGTCCACCGGTATCTGTTCTCCCGGGCGTACAACAACCATATCACCTATCTGGAGGTTCTCGATCAGAATCTCCTCTTCCGCTCCATTGCGCAGAACCCGGGCAACTTTAGGCTGCATTCCCATCAACTTGCGAATAGCAGTCGAGGTATTGCCTTTAGCACGCTCCTCCATCAATTTTCCGGTAAGAACGAAAGCGATAATCACTGCAGAAGCCTCATAATAGACGTGCGGTTCCAATCCACGAGCATACCAAAATTCGGGGAAGAACGTATTGAACAGACTGAACAGAAAAGCAATGGAAGTACTAAGTGCAACCAGTGTATCCATATTGCTCCGTCCCAGTTTAGCCTGTTTCCAAGCTCCGGTAAAGAAACCACCTCCGAAAAAGACCATGACAGGGATAGCAAGTACCATCTGAATCTCATTAGAGTATGGTACATGCATCAGTATCATGGAAAATACCAGCAACGGTACTACCAAAATCCAAGCCCCAATCACTTTCCACGTCAAACGAGTGTAGCGCTTATGCTGCTCCTCTTCCCGGCGTTCCTCCCTGTGGGCTTCTTCCACAATCAGGTCATAACCTGCCGCAAGCACAGCCGCACGGATTTCTCCGGGAGTCAGTTGATCCTTCTCATAAGAAACGGTCAACGTATTGGTAGCAAAATTAACGGAAGCCTCGATAACTCCCGGCAATTTTTTCACTGTTTTTTCTACATTATTAGCACATCCTGCACAGTGCATATTAAGTACAGGAAATGCCTTCTTTATTGTGTTACCCATATAATTATAGTTTACGCCTTTCCCGACTCCTTTTAAGGAGTCGGGAAAGAACCATTGTTTATTTATAGAAACAAGCTAACACAGGTATTTGTTCAATTACTTCTTATCAGACTTTTGATTACCTTTCTTTTTTTCTTTTTCAAGTTTCTTTGTTTCGCTATTTCCTGTTTTTACTCACTATTCCTAGCTAAATTAAAACGTATTCCGATATATCCTTTTGCCCCGTGTACCGGTATATTATTGGATCATCAACCTTTTAACCTGAAAGAAACGGAAGCTGCCGACATCGACTTGCAATTCAGCGGGCATACACACCACGGACAAACATGGCCTATCAATTGGGTGACTGATTATATATGCAAAGCCACGGTTATCGCCAATGGGGAAACACGCATATATATGTATCTTCCGGATTGTCTCTATGGGGACCACCTTTCAGAATAGGGGCACATGGCGAAATGGTTATTTTCAATTTTCAATGAATATTAATATAACATTGTCACATATGTTACAACCTCCGGGCAATCTCTGCCTTATCTTTGCAGAAAAAAGATTATGGAACAATTACATGCTCATGAAATCCTCCGCATGATGGAAGGCAATAGCTATTCGGAAGCATCATTACGGGAAGCAATCATTCAAAAATTCGGTAAACAACAGCATTTCTATGCCTGTTCGGCAGAAGATATGGATGTGGATACCCTCATCGAATTTCTGAAGAAGAAAGGAAAATTCATGCTGGTAGAAAATGGGTTTACAGTAGACATAAGTAAAGTCTGCAACCACTAAGCCTAATTCCCGCACTCTACAAGAAAAGCAGCTTACCGAAAGAGCGAATACCTGAATATTTTTCTGTTTTTATTCGTCCGATTCATGAATTTCATCTATATTTGTCAATAGTGAATGATAGAACAAATGTAGAATTTATAGAAAAAACGAGTATGAAAAAACAATATGTCAGTTTGCTTGCTATTATACTTTCAGTAAGCGGCTTTTTCTTTTCTTGTCATGACAAGATGAACAAAAACACTGGTGCGTTACAGTTCGATAGTATCCGGGTAAATGAGACGGTACACCTCTTTAATGATACAGCCAAACCGGCATGTAACATCATCATCAATTTCACCTATTCCGACAAGTCAACGGATGATATGCTGAAAGACAGTCTGAATGCCTATTTCATATCCGCTTGTTTCGGCGACAAGTATATCGGAGAAAAGCCGGAGGAGGTTATAAAGCAATATACAGAGAATTATGTCAACGAATATCGCCGTGATCTGGAACCGATGTATGCCGAAGACGAAAAAGACAAAGAGGACGAATCCTCCATCGGTGCCTGGTATTCATATTATAAAGGTATAGAAAGCCATGTACAACTATATGAAAAGGACTTGCTTGTATATCGCATCGACTATAACGAATATACCGGAGGCGCACACGGCATTTACATGACTACCTATCTGAATATGGACCTCACACTGATGCGTCCGCTCCGTCTCGATGACATCTTCGTAGGAGAATATAAAGATGCGCTGACCGACTTAATATGGAACCAGCTCATGGCTGATAATAAAGTGACGACTCACGAAGCATTGGAAGACATGGGCTATGCTTCTACCGGAGACATCACTCCAACCGAAAATTTCTATTTAAGCAAAGAAGGGGTAACTTTCTATTACAATGTCTACGATATCACTCCATACGCTATGGGTCCTGTGAAAGTGACCGTGCCGTTCCCGATGATGGAGCATTTATTAGGCAGTAACCCGATTCTGGGCGAACTAAAAGATTAAACTTCATAAAAAACGAAACAGCAGTGGAAATCATACTGAAATATTTTCCTGATCTGACAGAAGAGCAGCGTAAACAATTTGCAGCTCTATATGACCTCTACATCGACTGGAACTCAAAAATCAACGTTATCTCCCGTAAGGATATCGAGAATTTATATGAACATCATGTGCTCCATTCGTTAGGCATTGCAAAAGTAATTCAATTCCGTCCCGGCACCAGTGTTATGGATTTAGGTACGGGCGGAGGTTTTCCGGGCATTCCTTTAGCAATATTATTTCCGGAAACCCAATTTCATCTGGTTGACAGTATCGGTAAGAAAGTGCGCGTAGCCACTGAAGTGGCAAATGCCATCGGATTGAAAAATGTCACTTTCCGCCATGCCCGTGCCGAAGAAGAGAAGAGAATGTTCGATTTCGTTGTCAGCCGTGCAGTCATGCCTCTGGCGGATCTGATAAAGATCATCAAGAAAAACATTTCTTCCAAACAGCAGAATGCGTTGCCAAACGGATTGATCTGCCTTAAAGGCGGTGAGCTGGAACACGAAACAATGCCTTTCAAACATAAGACGGTCATTCACAACCTAAGTGACAATTTTAAGGAAGAGTTCTTTGAAACCAAAAAAGTGGTATATGTTCCGATTTAGAAACTATATGCTTGATATATAAGATAAATCATAGAGAACCATGAAAATAAAGAGATTTGAGTTTAATATGTTTCCCGTAAACTGTTATGTTTTATGGGATGAAACAAAGGAAGCGGTTGTTATCGATCCGGGCTGCTTTTACGAAGAAGAAAAGCAGGTACTAAAAAAATTCATTCTATCAAATGAACTGAACGTGAAACATCTGCTGAATACTCATCTACACTTGGATCACATTTTCGGAAACCCGTTCATGCTCAAAGAGTTCGGTCTGTCGGCAGAAGCAAACAAAGCGGATGAATATTGGATCGACGAAGCACCGAAGCAAAGTAGGATGTTTGGTTTTCAGTTGCAGGAAGCCCCTGTGCCATTGGGCAAATACTTGCATGATGGAGATATTATTACCTTCGGACATACCCAACTGGAAGCAATCCATGTGCCCGGCCATTCTCCCGGCAGTCTGGTGTACTATTGCAAAGAAGAGCACTGTATGTTTTCCGGTGATGTCCTGTTTCAAGGCAGTATCGGACGTGCAGACCTTACAGGAGGTAACTTCGACGAACTGATAGAGCACATTTGCAGCCGTCTGTTCGTACTCCCTAACGAAACCGTCGTATACCCGGGACACGGTGCTCCTACAACCATCGGAATGGAAAAAGCAGAAAACCCTTTTTTTAGATAAAATATAATCCCCCACAAATTATGAAAACCGATTTGTTAGCTAGCCGTCACATCGGCATCAATGAACAAGACACAGCCGTAATGCTTCGCAAGATTGGTGTAGAATCATTAGACGAACTTATTGACAAAACAATTCCTGCCAATATCCGGCTGAAAGAACCGCTTGCATTGACTAGTCCGTTGACGGAATACGAATTTGGAAAACACATAGCCACATTGGCTGGTAAAAACAAACTTTATACGACCTATATTGGATTGGGTTGGTATAATACGATTACTCCTGCCGTCATTCAACGGAATGTATTCGAGAATCCGGTGTGGTACACCTCTTATACTCCTTATCAGACGGAAGTATCACAGGGACGTCTGGAAGCATTGATGAACTTTCAGACTGCCGTATGTGACCTCACCGCCATGCCGCTAGCCAACTGCTCATTGCTCGACGAAGGTACTGCCGCTGCCGAAGCCGTAAGTATGATGTATGCCCTCCGCTCACGCGCACAACAAAAGTCCGGCGCCAATGTAGTCTTTGTGGACGAAAATATTTTCCCGCAGACATTGGCTGTTATGACAACACGTGCCGTTCCTCAAGGTATCGAACTGCGTGTCGGCAAATATAAAGAGTTCGAACCTTCACCGGAAATATTCGCCTGCCTCTTGCAATATCCCAATTCCAACGGAAATGTGGAAGACTATGCCGCATTCACAGAGAAAGCGCATACGGCAGAATGCAAAGTGGCTGTTGCTGCCGATATTCTGAGCCTTGCCCTGCTGACTCCTCCGGGAGAATGGGGAGCGGACATCGTGTTTGGAACAACGCAACGTTTAGGTACACCCATGTTCTATGGCGGTCCGTCTGCAGCCTACTTCGCCACACGGGATGAGTATAAGCGGAATATGCCGGGACGAATCATCGGATGGTCTAAAGATAAATATGGAAAACTCTGTTACCGGATGGCATTGCAGACTCGCGAACAGCACATCAAACGTGAAAAAGCGACCTCAAATATATGCACGGCACAGGCTCTGCTGGCCACAATGGCAGGCTTCTATGCAGTCTACCACGGACAGGAAGGAATTTCGACCATTGCCTCCCGCATCCACAGTATCACAGTGTTTCTCGACAAGCAACTGAAGAAATTCGGTTACACGCAAGTAAATGCACAATATTTCGACACACTGCGTTTTGAATTGCCCGAACACGTTTCCGCACAACAGATTCGCACGATTGCTCTTAGCAAGGAAGTTAATCTGAGGTATTACGAGAACGGAGACGTAGGTTTCAGTATTGACGAAACAACGGACATTGCAGCCGTTAATGTGCTGCTTTCCATTTTCGCCATTGCCTCCGGAAAGGACTATCAGAAGGTAGACGACATCCCGGAAAGAAGTACGATCAGCAAAGCCTTGAAACGTACGACTCCTTTCCTTACCCATGAAGTGTTCAGAAAATATCATACGGAAACGGAAATGATGCGTTATATCAAACGCTTGGATCGAAAGGATATCTCATTGGCGCAATCCATGATCTCTCTCGGATCATGCACCATGAAGCTGAATGCAGCCGCAGAAATGTTGCCTTTAAGCCGTTCCGAGTTTATGGGAATGCATCCGTTAGTTCCGGAAGACCAGGCGGAAGGGTATCGTGAACTTATAAGGAATTTGAGTGACGACTTGAAGATTATTACCGGCTTCGCCGGTGTCAGCCTACAACCGAATTCGGGGGCTGCGGGAGAATATACGGGCCTTCGCGTTATTCGTGCCTATCTGGAAAGTATAGGTCAAGGACACCGGAACAAGATATTGATACCCGCATCGGCTCATGGAACGAATCCTGCATCGGCTATCCAGGCGGGATTTACAACAATCACCTGCGCGTGCGACGAGCACGGAAATGTGAAGATGGATGACTTACGTACCAAAGCCGAAGAGAACAAGGAGGAATTGGCTGCGCTGATGATCACTTATCCCTCCACCCACGGTATATTTGAAACGGAAATAAAAGAGATCTGCGACATTATCCATGCTTGCGGAGCGCAAGTATATATGGATGGAGCCAATATGAACGCGCAAGTGGGATTGACTAATCCGGGATTCATCGGTGCGGATGTCTGCCACTTGAATCTTCATAAGACATTCGCCTCACCACACGGTGGCGGAGGTCCGGGAGTAGGCCCTATCTGTGTAGCGGAACATCTGGTTCCTTTCCTGCCCGGACACGGTATCTTCGGCAATACACAGAATCAGGTATCGTCCGCTCCGTTCGGTAGTGCGGGTATTCTCCCCATTACATACGGATATATCCGGATGATGGGTACGGAAGGACTCACCCAAGCTACTAAAATAGCGATCTTGAACGCCAACTATCTGGCTGCCTGTCTGAAAGATACATACGGCATTGTCTATCGTGGAGCAAATGGTTTTGTTGGTCATGAGATGATTCTGGAATGCCGCAAAGTGTACGAAGAGACCGGTATCTCCGAAAATGACATCGCCAAGCGTTTGATGGACTACGGTTATCATGCCCCTACCCTCTCATTCCCTGTTCACGGCACATTGATGATTGAACCTACGGAAAGCGAGAGTTTGGCGGAATTGGATAACTTCGTAGCTGTCATGCTGAATATCTGGAAAGAGATTCAGGAAGTGAAGAATGGCGAAGCGGACAAGAACGATAATGTATTGGCTAACGCGCCGCATCCGGAATACGAGGTTGTGAATGACCGTTGGGAACATTCCTACACACGTGAGAAGGCAGCTTATCCGATAGAGAGTGTACGCGATAATAAATTCTGGGCAAATGTAGCACGTGTAGACAACACATTGGGAGACCGTAAGTTGCTACCCACTCGCTATGATACCTTTGAGTAAGCCCGGGGCTCACATTCCTTGAGGTGTGGGCTTATTTCTATAAGCCAAGGGGGCAAACAAACTGAAGCCTTGGAGAAACATTGGGATATTCAGTAAATGTTCCTCTTTCTAAAAAATCAAGAGAAAAGCTCACGTAA
>OBXW01000516.1_pt1 | contig 25090 bp, 24 predicted proteins | sample 1495431 | NCBI WGS metagenome assembly OBXW01 (sample SAMEA2580166, study PRJEB22360) | human gut metagenome | biome: human gut; feature: human-associated habitat; material: faeces | place: Denmark | collected 2008/2010 | reverse complement strand
GCTTCATCCGCATGCTGCCCAACGGCTACCAGACCGTGCTCGAAGGCGACGGCTCCGGCCTGTCCCAGGGCCAGCGCCAGTTGATTTCCATCGCACGTGCTGCCGTGGCCGATCCGCCGGCCATGATCCTCGACGAGGCCACCTCGTCCATCGACACCCGTACCGAAGAGGTGGTGCAGGCCGGCATGGACAACCTCATGAAGGGTCGTACCGTGTTCGTGATCGCCCACCGCCTCTCCACGGTGCGCAACTCCGACGTGATCATGGTGCTCGACCATGGCCGCATCATCGAACGCGGCTCGCATGACGAGCTCATCGCGCAGAAGGGCGAGTACTATCAGCTCTACACAGGTGCCGTAGAACTCGAATAATCTAATAGTCTCCTGAATTGGAGCGATGCGAGCACACGCTAGCGTTCTACACTAGCCGCGCTTCGATCCCTGTCGGCTGATACCGCCCTTATGGCCGGTGGCTTTGAACGGCACGGATCCTCTGGAAAATCCCTTGCTTTGAAATTGCGATTTTGAAGCAAGGGATTTCTTATTGTCTTTGCCATGCATGGTATTCGGCTGCGGCCAGCCCGCCGTCCGTGAAGGCGGTTCCGTCATATGTTCATGAGACTGCTGCATGAGCAGCGATTATAATTGGCTTGCGTGATCGTTGCATAAATCTCGCTTGGTTTGTCGTTATGTCAATAATAGGTTATCCTTTCATGGGTAAACGATTTACTAAATTGGAGAGCGAGACATGGCGACGATTAAAGAGATTGCGCAACGTACCGGGTTTTCTCAGGCTACGGTGTCTCGACTTCTGAACGGTGATCCCACCCTATCGGTGCGTGAAGAGACTCGTCGCAAGATCATTCAGGCGAGCGAGGACCTCGGCTATAGCGTGCAGACCAAGCGCATCGTCATCCCTCATGAGGTTGCATTGCTTGACAATGAAAAGTCCGACGAGGCGTTGCGGGACTCCTATTTCACCGATTTGCGTTCGGCGCTCGAATGCAATGCGGAACAGCAACGCATGGAAATGACGGTGTTCCACAATCTCGACGATATGATCGCTCGCAGTTCCAAATTCGACGGGTTCATGGCGATAGGCGCCGACCAGATCAGCGAGGAAGACTTGGAGCGGCTGCATAGGGCCATGCCGTATGGCGTGTTCATTGACGTGAATCCGGCGCCGAATCTGTTCGATTCCGTGCAGCCTGATTTGCAGCAGACCATGCATGATGCGGTCGCGGCCTGTGCTGCCAAGGGCATGAAGCGCGTTGGATTCATCGGAGGCAAGGGCTGCCTGATGAACTTTTATGAGGTCGATGAGGAGAATCGCGCCACATATTTCCGTCGTGAGGCAAGGCGTTTCGGTATTCAATCCGACGGATTGGTGTATTCCGACGGCTTGTTCACCGTGAGCAACGGCCGTGCGTTGGGGGAGCAATTCGTGCGCGACCATAATGGCGTGCTGCCTGATGCCGTGATCGTAGCTGCCGATGTGATTGCGGTTGGCGTGCTGCAGGCGTTCAATGCGGTTGGCGTGCTGGTGCCGCGCGATATCAGCGTGATCAGCATCAACAATCAGACGATTTCGCAGTTGACCTCACCACCGTTGAGTACCTTCTCCATCGATCAGAACGAGCTTGCGCGTGTGGCGACCTTGGCATTGGGCGACGCCATTTCCGGCAAGCGCACGATTCGCCAGCATGCGTATCTGTCGACGTCATTGGTGGCGCGCGACAGTTTCGTTCCGGCGAAATAGTGATGCTTAAAACGTTACTCGTCTAGTGATTCTTTTTACTTTTACATTCTTGTGAATCCTACTTAAGAATCGTCCATAATCATGAAAAAACAAGCGAAATAGTTCGCGCCGCATGCTATAGTGACAACCGAAATGCGAGCGATGATCCGTTATCAGCGGGGAGCTTCCGGAAGAACGGTCGTGTCAGCGGCTTATTAGACCCGGCGGGAAGGCCCGAACAGCCGAACATACGAGCGGTCGTGCGCGTAACAAAAGCATGGCAAACGAGGTGGTACCGCGGTGGCGGCGTCCAGCAGGCGCTATAGTCATCGTCCTCGTAGGAGACAAATAGTAAGAACCTACGAGGAGATACGGTGAGCGAAAACAACGTGTATCCGAAGGCAGCTGCGGGTGAGCAGAGCGCCAATGTAGCGCCGAACCCCAGTTTCCCGAAGCTGGAAGAATCCGTCCTTGATTATTGGGAGAAGGACGACACTTTCCAGAAGTCCATTGAACGCCGTCCTTCCGGCGATCACAGCCAGAACGAATTCGTGTTCTTCGACGGCCCTCCGTTCGCCAACGGTCTGCCGCATTACGGCCACCTGCTGACCGGTTACGCCAAGGATGTGATTCCGCGTTACCAGACCATGAAGGGCCACAGGGTCAATCGTGTGTTCGGTTGGGATACGCACGGTCTGCCGGCTGAGCTGGAAGCCCAGAAGGAGCTGGGCATCGATTCGGTCGATCAGGTTAAGGAAATGGGCATCGACAAGTTCAATGATGCCTGCCGTGCCTCCGTGCTCAAGTACACCAACGAGTGGAAGGACTACGTGCACCGTCAGGCACGTTGGGTCGATTTCGAGCATGGCTACAAGACGCTGAACATTCCATACATGGAATCCGTGATGTGGGCGTTCAAGCAGCTGTACGACAAGGGCCTCGCATATCAGGGCTACCGCGTGCTGCCGTACTGCCCGAAGGATCAGACGCCGCTTTCCGCGCATGAGCTGCGCATGGATGCCGACGTGTATCAGGATCGTCAGGACACCACCGTGTCCGTGGCCGTGAAGCTGCGCGATGAGGAAGACGCCTATGCGGTGTTCTGGACCACTACGCCGTGGACCGTTCCGACCAACTTCGCCATTGTGGTCGGCGCAGACATCGACTATGTGGAAGTGCGTCCGACTGAAGGCAAGTTCGCTGGCAAGAAGTTCTATCTGGGTAAGCCGCTGCTCGGCTCCTACGCCAAGGAACTTGGCGAGAACTACGAGGTCGTGCGCGAACTCAAGGGCTCCGAAATGGAAGGCTGGCGCTACTACCCGGTGTTCCCGTACTTCGCAGGCGACGAGAACGCCGTCGAAGGCAAGGTTCCAGGTCCGGAAGGCTACCAGATCTTCACCGCCGACTATGTCGATACCGTTGAAGGTACCGGCCTCGTGCATCAGGCTCCGTACGGCGAGGACGATATGAACACGCTTAACGCCAAGGGCATCAAGAGTGTTGACGTGCTCGACGCGGGCTGCAAGTTCACCGCGCTGTGCCCGGACTACGAGGGCATGTACGTGTTCGATGCGAACAAGCCGATTCTGCGTAACCTGCGTGCCGGCGACGGCCCGCTGGAGCGTATTCCGGAAGACCAGCGCGCGATTCTCTTCCAGGAGAAGAGTTACGTGCACTCCTACCCGCATTGCTGGCGTTGCGCCACGCCGCTTATCTACAAGCCGGTGAGCTCGTGGTTCGTGTCCGTCACCAAAATCAAGGACCGTCTGCTCGAACTGAACCAGGAGATTAACTGGATTCCGGGCAATGTGAAGGACGGCCAGTTCGGCAAGTGGCTTGCCAATGCCCGCGACTGGTCGATCTCGCGCAACCGTTTCTGGGGCTCGCCGATTCCGGTGTGGGTGTCTGACGATCCGAAGTATCCGCGCGTTGACGTGTACGGTTCGCTGGACGAGCTGAAGGCCGACTTCGGCGACTATCCGCGCGATAAGGACGGCAATGTCAACATGCACCGCCCGTACATCGACGAATTGACCCGCGTCAACCCGGACGATCCGACCGGCAAGAGCCACATGCACCGCATCACCGACGTGATGGACTGCTGGTTCGAATCCGGTTCCATGAGCTTCGCCCAGTACCATTACCCGTTTGAGAACAAGGAAACGTTCGAACAGCATTTCCCTTGCGATTACATCGTGGAATACATCGGCCAGACCCGTGGCTGGTTCTACGTGCAGCACATCATGGCGACCGCACTGTTCGACAAGCCGGCATTCAAGAACGTGATCTGCCACGGCATCGTGCTTGGCTCCGACGGCCAGAAGATGTCGAAGCATCTGCGCAACTACCCGGACGTGAACGGCGTGTTCAACGATTTCGGTTCCGACGCCATGCGTTGGTTCCTCATGAGCTCGCCGATTCTGCGAGGCGGCAATCTGATCGTGACCGCCGATGGCATTCGTGACACCGTTCGCCAGGTCATGCTGCCGGTGTGGAGCTCGTACTACTTCTTCACCCTGTATGCGAACGCTGCCAATAATGGTGCCGGTTTCGATGCTCGTGCGCTGCGTGCCGATGAGGTTGCCGCACTGCCGGAAATGGACCGTTATCTGCTGGCACGTACCCGCCGACTGATTGAGAAGACGCAGCATTCGCTGGATGACTTCCTGATTTCCGACGCATGTGAAGCCGTGTCCGATTTCATCGACATGCTCACCAACTGGTACATCCGCAACAATCGTGACCGTTTCTGGAACGAGGATGCGAACGCGTTCAACACGTTGTACACCGTGCTTGAAGCATTCATGCGCGTGATCGCACCGCTTGCTCCGATGGAAGCGGAAGCCGTGTGGCGTGGCCTGACCGGTGGCGAATCCGTGCATCTGGCCGATTGGCCGTTCCTTGCCGACGAGCAGACTGGCGAAGCGAGCGAACTGGGCCGTGTGCTTGTTGACGATCCGGCTCTGGTTGATGCGATGGAGAAGGTGCGCGAAGTCGTGTCCGGCACCCTGTCTATGCGTAAGACGAAGCAGATTCGCGTGCGCCAGCCGCTGTCCAAGCTGACCGTTGTGGTAGAAAACACTGCCGCCGTGGCCGCATACGACGAGATTCTCAAATCCGAACTGAACGTGAAGAACGTTGAAATGTGCACGCTTGAAGATGCCGAAGCCCAAGGCTTGAAGATCATCAACGAGCTGCGTGTGAACGCTCGCGTGGCAGGCAAGCGCCTGCGCAAGGACGTGCAGTTCGCCATCAAGGCTTCCAAGTCCGGTGCATGGCATGTGAACGCCGAAGGCGCTCCGGTATGTGAGACTCCGAACGGTGAGATCGTGCTTGAGGAAGGCGAATATGAGCTAATCAACAGCGTGGAGGAGAAGAACGCCGAAGAGGCCGCCAACTCCGTTTCCGCCGCGCTGCCGACCGGTGGCTTCGTGATCCTCGACACCGAGCTGAACGATGATCTGATCGCCGAAGGCTATGCGCGTGACGTGATTCGCGCTGTGCAGGATGCCCGTAAGGCCGCCGATCTGCAAATCTCCGACCGCATCGCCCTGAAGCTCGTTGTGCCCGCCGAAGACGTGGCCAAGGTCGAACAGTTCAAGAAACTCGTCTCTTCCGAAACGCTCGCCACCTCTTTCGAAGTGACGGCCGGCGATGAGCTGAACGTTGAGGTTGCCAAGGCCTGAGGTGGCTGGCTGGGTGGCTGACTTTGGGAGGTTTGTGCGGTTTTGCACTGCCCAAGTTAAGCTGGTCTGCCGAAACTCTGCCGAAGCATTGTGTTGATGCTTCGCTGATTCTCGCGTGAGGGGCTGTCCATTCCTTGTGAATGGGCAGCCCCTTTTGTGTATCTGGGTAATGCCCGAAATGAGACGTAAACAAATGTGTACAAAATAGCGATGAAAAAGCTTTAAATGACCACGATGTGCCGAATTTCATAAGGATCGCAAAAGGGTGATGCGTGGATGTCAGTATTCCTGTAATAGACTTGAAGACGAATTAGAGTTCTACATCAATGGAGTCTTATGAACCGGGAAAATGCTGTTGAAGATTACGCTGTCTCGCTGGATATAGGCAACGCTTCCGTTGGCTGGGCGGCATTCACTCCTAATTATCGTCTTATGCGTGCGAAGGGGCATGAACTTATTGGCGCGAGACTGTTCGAGCCTGCTTCAACGGCGGAGGAGCGCAGAATGGCGCGAACCACTCGTAGGCGTTATTCCCGCCGTCATTGGCGCTTGCGTATGCTTGATTCGATGTTTGATCAGGCGTTGTCCGAGGTGGATCCGTCTTTCCTGATGCGAAGGAAGTATTCTTGGGTTCACCCTGAAGATAAGAACAATGAAGGTCATTGGTTCGGAGGTGTCCTGTTCGACTCGAATGAGCAGGATAAGCGTTTTTACGAGAAATACCCGACTATCTACCATCTGCGTAAGACTCTGATGGAAGATGATGAGCGTCATGATATCCGAGAGGTGTACCTCGCCATCCATCACATGATGAAATACCGTGGCAATTTCCTCACGGAGGGGGAATTGGCTCCTTCTTCGGTTTTCGATGTCGAGGATCTTCTCAAATTACTCACGGAAATTCTGCAATATGCTGATGAAGACGAAACTGGCGATGATCTGGAGCTGCAAGCGGATGCGAATGGGCTGACGGAAGCGCTGTGCACGACCAAAGGCTCTCGCTCCATACGTGCTAAGAATGCAATCTCCATTCTCAAGGAGGATACCGCATTATCGAAGCGCCAAGAGGCTATCATCAGCGCAGTGTTTGCCGGTCTTGAAGGCAATAAGCTTGATTTGACGAAGGTGTTTCCTAATAAGGAGTACACTCCGGAAGACAAGAAAACGCTCGCGCTCTATTTCAACAAGGCCGATTATGACGAGAAGCGCATCGCAATCGGTGATTCTGGTCTGCTGGAAGATCTGGAAGATAATGAATGCGATTTTCTGGACTGTATCCAGCGACAGTACAGTGCCATCGCTCTGAAACAGTTGCTGGGAGATTCCACGAGCGTTTCTGAGTCGATGTGCGCGAGATATGAACAGCATCAACGGAATTGGGACTTGATCAAGCGCTATTGCCGCGAGGAATCCAATGCCGAGAATATCAACAAGAACTACGGTGCTCTCGTAGGCTGGGAAATCGTTGGAGGACAGCGAAGAAGCATTCGTGGTGCAAAGGATTATGAGAATAAGCGCAAAGCAGCCAATAAGTTCTTCGAGGAGCTGATTAAAGGTTCTGTTTTGTCTGATCAGGAGAAAGAAAGACTTCTCCACGACATCGAAAACGATGAGTTGTTCCCTGTTCAAAGGGACTCTGGGAATGGTGTGATTCCCTACCAGCTTCATCTGAACGAGTTGAAGAAAATCATCCAAAAGCAGGGACGGTATTATCCCTTCCTTCTGGAGACCTATATCAAAGATGGTAAGGAAGTCAATAAGCTAGAAGGTTTGCTTGCTTTCCGTGTGCCTTATTATGTTGGTCCGCTGGTATCGCGTGATGACATGCAGTCGTCCGATAATGGGGAAAACCATTGGATGATTCGCAAGAAGAAGGGCGTGATTACGCCTTGGAACTTTGACGAGATGGTCGACAAGGATGAGTCGGGACGCAAATTCATTGAGCGTCTGGTAGGCACGGACAGCTACCTGCTTGGTGAGCCAACGTTGCCAAAGAACTCCTTGTTGTACGAGGAATTCGAAGTCCTTAACGAGTTGAACAATGTCCGTCTGTCGATTCGTACAGGCAACCATTGGGCTGATAAGCGGCGTGTGAGACTCGGCCACAATGAGAAGCAACTGCTACTTGAAGAACTTTTCGCCAAACAAGCAACGGTCACCAAGAAGGATGCTGAAAAGCTGTTGCGCAGAACATATGGGAACACCTATGAGATTTCCGGCTTGGCTGACGAGAAGAAATTCGTCAGCTCCTTGTCATCGTATGGGAAGATGTGCCGCACGCTCAAAGCCTCCTATGTGAATAGTCATAAGGATGTCGTTGAGAAGATTATCGAGTTGCAGACGGTGTTTGAAGATAAAAAGACTTTGAAACATCAGCTGCAGCTGCTTGGCGAGCTGACGGAAACCAATTGCGAGCTACTCTCCAATACGCATTACACAGGATGGGGCAAGCTTTCAAGAAAACTTCTTGCCTCGAAGGTGGCTGTTTGCAAGATCGGGAATGATTTCGCTCCTGCAAAACACAGCATTATCGAGATAATGCGGGAAACCGATCGCAATTTCATGGAGATCATCACTGACAAGGATCTTGGCGTTGGGGAGTGGATCAGCCAGCAGAACGTTGGCGCTGAAGATGGGAACTCCTATCAGGATATAATCGATGACCTGCGTGTCTCGCCTAAGGTCAAGAGAGGTATCAATCAGGCGATTCGAGTCATTGATGATATCTCGAAGGCAGTAGGCAAGGAACCTTCGCGGATTTTCCTGGAACTCGCGGGAGATGTCCAACAAAGCGCCCGAACGGTATCTCGAAAGAGCCGCTTGCAGGGCCTGTACAAGAGTGCTGGATTGCAGAAGGAGTTCCAGGACCTCGCCGAATCATTGAACGAGTGCAGTGATAATGATTTGCGAGACGATAGGCTGTTCCTGTACTACACGCAGCTTGGTAAAGATATGTATACCGGAGAACCTCTGAATCTTGACAGGCTCTCTTCGGATTATGATATCGATCACATCATCCCGCAAGCCGTGACTCAGAATGATTCTCTGGATAATCGAGTTTTGGTAGCTCGCGCGGCAAACGCAAGAAAGACGGACTCTTTCCAGTATCTGCCCGAAATCGCGAACCGTATGAGGAATTTCTGGCAGGAGTTGTTGGACGCTCGCCTGATCAGTCGTGTTAAGTTCGACAGACTGAATCGGCAGAATGACTTTTCCTCCCACGAGAAGGAGCGCTTCGTTCAGCGCTCGCTGGTGGAGACTCGTCAGATTATGAAGAATGTTGCCACCATCATGCGTAAGCGTTATGGAAACAGCGCCGCGGTAATTGGTCTGAATTCCGAGCTAACGAAAGAAATGCGCCAATATCTTGGTTTCTCCCATAAGAACCGTGATATCAACGACTATCACCATGCTCAGGACGCGCTGTGCCTCGGTGTTGCGGGTCAGTTCGCGGTTAATAGAGGCTTCTTCGCTAATGGCTTGGTTTCCGATGGAGCAGTGAATTCCTACAATCTGTACCTGCAAGATTACCTGCGTGGATACAGGGAGAAAGTGAATGCTGGAGAGCGCAGGAGAAATAAAGCGTTTGGCTTTATTGTTGGTTCGATGAATTCCCGGAATCCAGACAAGCGCATCAATCCTAAGACTGGAGAGATTGTTTGGCGTGAAGAAGATAAAGCTTATCTTCGCAAGGTGATGAATTATCGTAAGATGCTCGTCACTCAGAAGGTGGGCGATAGCTTCGGTGCGTTGTATGACACGACTCGATATGGAGCTTTGTCAAAGAAAAAGATGCGCATTCCTTTTAACAAGGAAATGCGGGATACTGACCTATATGGTGGATTCTCAAGTGAGAAAACAGTCTATGCTGTTCTAATCGAGTCAAAGAAAAAGACGCGCTTGGTGAATATCGCAATGCGAGAATATGCCAAGTTGGGTGATCATCCTTCTGATGATGCGCTGAGAATGATATTGGTTGAGAAAAAACCGGAATACGGGAAGGCGCGTATTCTACTTCGTCATGTTCCGCCTATGCAGTTGATTCGTTACGGTGGCGCCTTAATAACAATCAAGTCTGCAGCCGAATTGAATAATGCACAACAACTATGGCTTCCATATGGAGAGTATTGCTTGTTTGATGATGTGATGAACTCTGCGGATAGCGTCAGTGAGGAACAGTTATGTGGGTTGTTTGATGCGATTGTTGAGTCTATACAGAATTATTACCCGAAGCATCGCTTTGATGAGACTGAACTGGCGGCTTTCTATGCTGCTTTTAACAGGGTCTCACTAGAGGAAAAGAAAGACGTTATCAAAGAAGTGGTGGGAGCGTTGCATGCTGATGCAAAGACAGCGAACCTGAAAAATCTCAAGATGCCGGAGAGTTGGGGAAGGATGAACAATAAATCGGGTTATTCGTTTGCTGATTCTGACGAGTTCATCTTCCAGTCGCCGTCTGGGCTGTTTGAGCAGAGAATCAGTGTTGGCGAGTTGAAGAGGAGAGCGAGATAACAAATAGGGGCTCCCGGCGCTGCCGGGAGCCCCATAGCCATAAGGCTAGGTCTAAAACCTTCTGAAGCTTGGCCCAAGGGTCTTGCTTTATTTCAATATATGCCTGTCAGGTCAAGGACCTAGACACCTTGGATTGCGACCAAACAATCCTTTATAAGAATAACACAATGGAGTGAGTATGGCGTGGCGGAATGTTGTGATTACTAAACATTGCAAGATCTCGACAAAATTAAAATTGTTGGTGGTTCAGACAGATGATGACGTTTACCAGTTTCCTCTTGATGATTTGGGTACTGTGATGATTTCCACGACTCAAGCGGTTGTGACGGCTAATGCGATGGCGAATCTATTAAAACGTGATGTCAAAGTCATCTTTTGTGACGAAAAGCATCTTCCGATTGGGGAGACGAATCCATACGAGACTGAATCGAGTCGTCGCTCATGCATTATTCAGCAGATGTGTTGGTTGGAGGAACGCAGGAATATCCTATGGCAGCGTATTGTTCAAGAGAAAATCGCTCATCAAATGCAGGTGCTGGAGAGGTGTTGTCCTTGTCCTGACGTGGAGAAGATCGGCACGCTTGCTGCAGATGTTAAGTCTGGGGATTCTGACAACCGTGAGGCTGTTGCCGCACATATGTATTTCCCGAGGTTATTTACGTACGAATTCGTCAGATCTGACGACGACAATCAGATAAACGGACTATTGGACTACGGCTATGCGATTCTTATGTCAGAAGTGGCTAGAAAAATAGCTGAAATAGGCTATCTTACGGAATTCGGTATTCATCATGATAGCGAGAGAAATCCTTTCAATTTAGCGTGCGATTTTATGGAGCCCTTCCGCCCGTTTGTTGATCAGAAAGTGTTCGAGCTTAGCGGCAGGTCTCTCGAAAGCGAAGTTAAAGAAGAACTCATCAAGTTGATGAGGACTGATCTGCCTCAATATGGGACAACGATTACGCAATTAATCAATGTATTCGTTCGCGATTCATTACGGTATCTGGCGGGGGAGGGCTGCCTTCCTGAATTGGGGTTTTGGCGGTGCGATACAGAGTCATGAGAGTTATAGTGTTTTTCGATCTTCCGATGAAGACGCCTAATGAGCGCAAAGAATATGCATCTTTTCGGAAGAATCTTATTCAGGAGGGTTTCCTGATGGTTCAGGAATCCGTATATGTGCGAATTGCTACTACTCGAGAATCGGCTCGCTTTCTGGAAAATCGTGTTGCGAGTTTTGTGCCGAGTGCTGGTCTGGTTCAATCGTTGATTGTTACTGAGAAACAGTATGCGTCCATTAGATTCCTGTTGGGAAGAGGGAAGAATGATGTTCGGGATTCGGATGACAGGACGGTGATTATATGATTGACAGTATTGTTTTCTATCCCTTGGATTCCATGTCGCTGGAACCAGGCCTTAACGTAATCGCATGCGAGCTTCCAAGTGTGCTGTACAAATTCGTGCAAGGTCTTCGAGGTGAAGATGATGATGTTGTTCTTGTGGAATGTGATAAAGAGGTTTTGGCGGCGAAGAAGGTGCTATTCGTAGGTGATTGCGCAGGAGTACTAGATTATGATGCTTTGTTTCAAAAGGCTGCAGTTAAGAAGTTAAATGACGGATTTAATCCTGAAGAATTGAGTAGATTATTGTTGTTGCAAACTGAGATAAAGTCGATTATTCAAGAAGAAATATGGAGAGAGAATTTGCCTCTGAGTATTCTTGATGAAGCTGATATAAAGTCAATGATAGCAATGGCTAAACCGCGTGTTGATACCAGTTCTCTGGGTTCTCTTTATGATAAAATTCAACTGGTGGTTGATACTGCCGGCGCTCTTGCCGAGGGCAGGATGCTTGTGATGCTTCATATAACTCAATATTGTGATAATGGCCAATTACTTTATTTGCATCGAGAATTATTAAGACACCATATGCAGCTTCTGGACCTGGAATGCTGCGACAAAAAAGTCCTTTTGACAGAGGGAAGAAGTCGGTATATCGATGGAGATTATGTTCAGTTCTCATAGAACGTTCAGGATTCTCCAAGGCTATCGGTTTCAGATGCCTGTCAGATCAAAGACTTAGACCACATGCTCGTTCGTATGAGTTGCGGTATGATGGTTTCAGATGCCTGTCAGATCAAAGACTTAGACCACTTTTATCATCATCATATTCCTGTGGATATCGTTTCAGATGCCTGTCAGATCAAAGACTTAGACCACGAACTGAGTTCGTCATTAAGTATGGCTTTAGTTTCAGATGCCTGTCAGATCAAAGACTTAGACCACTTCGGTTCCGATTTTATTTAGAATGTGATTGTTTCAGATGCCTGTCAGATCAAAGACTTAGACCACACTGTTGGGTTACGGTGCCTCCGCTGCCGCGTTTCAGATGCCTGTCAGATCAAAGACTTAGACCACACAAGCTCGGCGAACTCGGCGCTATCCTCCGTTTCAGATGCCTGTCAGATCAAAGACTTAGACCACATGTTATTGACGGGCGCTTGAAGGATGTTCGTTTCAGATGCCTGTCAGATCAAAGACTTAGACCACCGCGCGACATGTAGGACGGCCAATCATGATGTTTCAGATGCCTGTCAGATCAAAGACTTAGACCACCGATGGTGACGACGCAAGCGAGGTCGCCCAGTTTCAGATGCCTGTCAGATCAAAGACTTAGACCACTAAGTAGTTTGCGCCGTTTCGCCACGGGTTGTTTCAGATGCCTGTCAGATCAAAGACTTAGACCACTCTTCAGGAGGGCGATCATCGCGTCCGTCGGTTTCAGATGCCTGTCAGATCAAAGACTTAGACCACTCATATAACGTCCAATCAAAAACGATTCGGGGTTTCAGATGCCTGTCAGATCAAAGACTTAGACCACCTCCGGGTTGTGGGATGGATGGCTGTAGTGGTTTCAGATGCCTGTCAGATCAAAGACTTAGACCACGAGCCGAGTATGAGACCGAAATCTATTTCAGTTTCAGATGCCTGTCAGATCAAAGACTTAGACCACCAGATATCGAAACGGACGACAAGAAACTGGGTTTCAGATGCCTGTCAGATCAAAGACTTAGACCACCACGCCAACGTCTGACCCGCCCACGCCTTTAGTTTCAGATGCCTGTCAGATCAAAGACTTAGACCACTGACGCGTTCAATCTCGCCAACGGTCTGATGTTTCAGATGCCTGTCAGATCAAAGACTTAGACCACTAATATCGTCAACCAACACGTTGACGATACGTTTCAGATGCCTGTCAGATCAAAGACTTAGACCACTCCATTCATCAAGTCGTGTCTCTACGTCTCGTTTCAGATGCCTGTCAGATCAAAGACTTAGACCACCTCAAAAACGGATACTGTTTCGTTGAAGTGGTTTCAGATGCCTGTCAGATCAAAGACTTAGACCACTCAGATATTCGCCGGTTGCGTATCTCTGTGGTTTCAGATGCCTGTCAGATCAAAGACTTAGACCACTATAACTGCAATGGTACACCATGTGTCTGCGTTTCAGATGCCTGTCAGATCAAAGACTTAGACCACGGTGCCGGCGAGGTACCCAACCATGATGTGGTTTCAGATGCCTGTCAGATCAAAGACTTAGACCACCGAGGGAAAAAGCGTTAGCCTGCGAGGTGCGTTTCAGATGCCTGTCAGATCAAAGACTTAGACCACCCTATTATATCAAATGCGACTGATGCACGAGTTTCAGATGCCTGTCAGATCAAAGACTTAGACCACGCCAGATGGGGACGGCGGGCAATCATCCCCGTTTCAGATGCCTGTCAGATCAAAGACTTAGACCACCGGTCATGGATGCGAGCCGGTCGTGCAGGTGTTTCAGATGCCTGTCAGATCAAAGACTTAGACCACACCGTGCTGGTAACACGGCGTGTGGTGACAGTTTCAGATGCCTGTCAGATCAAAGACTTAGACCACAATCAAGCGCGTTGGGCACTCCGGAGCTTTGTTTCAGATGCCTGTCAGATCAAAGACTTAGACCACACGTGGGCCACAGGTCGTCGATGGTTCTTCGTTTCAGATGCCTGTCAGATCAAAGACTTAGACCACGGTCTCATCAAGTAAGCAGGTTCTTACAGAGTTTCAGATGCCTGTCAGATCAAAGACTTAGACCACCGGACACGCTCGACACGCAGACCGCATCTAGTTTCAGATGCCTGTCAGATCAAAGACTTAGACCACGTCCTTCAAGGCCCTCACGGGAGTAACGCCGTTTCAGATGCCTGTCAGATCAAAGACTTAGGCCACCCTGCTGTGTGCTCGTATGCGTGTTTCCTAGTTTCAGATGCCTGTCAGATCAAAGACTTAGACCACCCCGCGTCATGGAGATCGTCAACGCACGCCTGTTTCAGATGCCTGTCAGATCAAAGACTTAGACCACCAGGCCATGCCCGCAAGGAGCGTATACGATGTTTCAGATGCCTGTCAGATCAAAGACTTAGACCACCAGGCCATGCCCGCAAGGAGCGTATACGATGTTTCAGATGCCTGTCAGATCAAAGACTTAGACCACTCAGACTGAGTTATCTCAAGGCACGTCAACGTTTCAGATGCCTGTCAGATCAAAGACTTAGACCACCCTTGAGCCGACTGGTACCACAGACAGATGGTTTCAGATGCCTGTCAGATCAAAGACTTAGACCACTCTCGTGTCCGACTGGACTGAAGCGCTGCAGTTTCAGATGCCTGTCAGATCAAAGACTTAGACCACTCTGGAACTGAGGTGAGGTGGCATTACGGAGTTTCAGATGCCTGTCAGATCAAAGACTTAGACCACGTCATGAAAACTCAGACCTTTGCCGAGTATGTTTCAGATGCCTGTCAGATCAAAGACTTAGACCACGTATTGAAAGACATGATCATCAAATGGCATGGTTTCAGATGCCTGTCAGATCAAAGACTTAGACCACGTCATGAAAACTCAGACCTTTGCCGAGTATGTTTCAGATGCCTGTCAGATCAAAGACTTAGACCACGTATTGAAAGACATGATCATCAAATGGCATGGTTTCAGATGCCTGTCAGATCAAAGACTTAGACCACCCTCCTTTCTACTCGGAAATAGGCGATATTGTTTCAGATGCCTGTCAGATCAAAGACTTAGACCACCCGCAGTTGGTGCAAGCGCATGAAACTCCCGTTTCAGATGCCTGTCAGATCAAAGACTTAGACCACCGTCGGCGGCACTCACAGATACGCGCTGCGGTTTCAGATGCCTGTCAGATCAAAGACTTAGACCACCGAACCGTTGCAACTCTCAACCGTGTTTCGGTTTCAGATGCCTGTCAGATCAAAGACTTAGACCACGGCTCTGACGGCGATTGACGAGGCGGTGAAGTTTCAGATGCCTGTCAGATCAAAGACTTAGACCACCCAGCGGTCAATGCCGGTCCTCCTGTATGTGTTTCAGATGCCTGTCAGATCAAAGACTTAGACCACCGGAGGGAAAGTGGATGTGACCTTGACAGAGTTTGTGCTTGAGGATCTTGTGCCAGTCGGCGAACTCAGTAATGGACGCACCGCTACGGTGCTGTCTAAGGCCGACCGTGCGCCGGTCCTCGTCGTCAAACGGAACGCTGTCCTACGTGCTCATGGGTATCAACGATTATCAGAATTTTCTCGACCGTCTTAGGGGCGAAGAGGACGTTATCCATGCGCAATGTGTTTTGTTAAATTGAAGTAGTCCAAAATGGCGTGTCAATCCAGTCCGAACGAGGTGATGACGTTTTCTTGGACTCCCCGACCGGGAGGAGAACCCCCTTATGGCGAAGTACAGCAGGGAGCAGCGTGACAGGGCCGTGGACCTGTACGTCAAATACGAGTGCTGCGCCGCCGACGTGATCCGCGAGCTCGGCTATCCCAGCAAGGGCGCGTTGCTGTCGTGGTACGCGGACCGGCTCGAGGAGGAACGCACCGGCGTCCCCTCCAGGCGCGGGGAACGCTACAGGCGCTACAGCGACGAGCAGAAACAGGCCGCGGTGGACCACTACCTCGAATACGGCAGGCGGCCCGGCCGTACCATGCGGATGCTGGGATATCCGAAAAGCAAGGAGCTGCTCATGGCGTGGATCGACGAGCTCGCGCCCGGCCGACGCAGGCCGGGGCACGGGCCGGTGCCTGAGGAGCTGAAACGCGAGGCGGTGGTCGCGGTCGCGTCCGGACGGTTGAAATCACGCGAGGCGGCCGCCGAACTGGGCGTGGAGGCATCCGTCGTCGGGAAACTGGAAACGACGGATGCTCGCCGGATCCAAGGAGACGCCCGTGACGGAGACGCCCGTGACGGAGACACCCGGGAGGAAGCCCCCGACGGCCGGGGAGAGGAAAGCCGGCGTGGCGCCTATGGCGTCGGAAAACATGCCGACGTCCGCATCCGGGCCTCGGGACACGGCGGATCCGTCGGACACGCTGGCGTCCATGGAGGCCAGACTCGCGCGCTTGCGGGCCCGTCTGGACGAACTGGACGCCGACGTCGAACGGCAGCGGCGGGAGAAGAAGGAGCTGGACATCGAGATCGCGATCCGGAAGGGCACGTTGGAGCTGTTGGGAAAAGAGCCGGGCGCAGACCCGGAAAAGCCCGGCCAGCCGCGAGAAGACGCTCCTCGTCAAGACCGCTGGCGAAACGCTGGGCGCGACGGCCAAAAGTCTGTTGCCCGTGGTGGGCATCGCGTGCAGCACGTACCACTCCAGCCCGACGCCATGAAACGCCCCGACAAGGACGCTTCCCTCCTGGAGCTCGTGCGCGAGGCGTTCGAGAACAGCAAGCGGCGCTATGGATACAAGCGGATTCACCCGGAGCTGAAAAGCATGGGCGTCAGGGTATCGGCCAAACGGATCATGAGGCTCATGACCGGAAACGGCCTGGTACCGTTGTTCAAAAGCGCGAAGCGGCACGGCTCGTACAAGGGCGAGTTCACCAAAGCTCCGAAGAACCTGGTGGACAGGGATTTCCATGCCGAACGGCCGAACATGCTGTGGGTCACGGACCTCACGGAGTTTTCCATCCCTGCGGGCAAGGCGTACCTGTCGCCCGTGATCGACTGCTACGACGGCATGCCGGTCGCCTGGACGATCGGCACCGGCCCGGACTCGGCATTGGCCAACGGCATGCTCGCCGACGCGTGCTCCACGCTCAAGGACGGGGAGAAACCAATCATCCATTCCGACCGTGGCTACCACTACCGGTGGCCGGAATGGATCCGCATCTGCGAGGACGACAACCTGACGCGCTCCATGAGCGCGAAAGGCTGTTCTCCCGACAACGCGGCCGCGGAGGGGTTCTTCGGCCGTCCCAGGCAGGAGTTCTTTCACAAGCGCAGCTTCGCGGGCGTCTCTATGGACGGGTTCATCAACATGCTCGACGACTACATGGTCTGGTACCGGGACAAGAGGATCAAGACGGAGTTCGGCATGAGCATCATGGACCGTCGACGCAGACTCGGTCTTGTGGCATGATTGGTGGTGATGGAATCAACGATGAGTCCAACAAAACACACCGCCCCCATCGGCCTAACTTCTATTGAACAGACACACTCACGGAGAGCGTGGATTGAAATCGTTGGATTGAAACGAACGAATTGTACGAATTGAAATCCATGGCGAAAGCAGATTTCGGCAAGATCGCAGACCGCATCACCAAGGCCGTTCGAATCGCCAAGGAGAATCACGATGTCGTCAAGGACTGTTTTGTCATAGACCTCGGCCAGGCGAAGCGTAAGGACAAACTCGTGCACCAATTGGAGAAATACAACGACCGCGAATGGAAAATCCGCAGGCTTTTCATCTTCGACGGTGAAGGGTTCTCGGAAATCAAATTGAAATAAAACAACCGAGAGCGCCCCTCCGCTCATTGCGTGTTATTTCAACGCCGCAGAGGACCCCCGGTCTTTGTATATCCTATCACGCTTTTGGTGGGTTGGCCCAGCGGCGAAGGCAGGAGCCTGTAAATCTCCGACACTGACACATCGCGGGTTCGAGTCCCGCACTCACCACTCACAGCCCCGGAACGGGGCTTTTTTAATGCCCTGGAACAGGGCGGAAGGAGCAGAAGCAATGACCGACGCAGCCACCATCGACAACGCCCAACAGCCGCAGGGGGGGGTTGGAGGACGCCCAGTCCACCGAACCGCAGAAGTCTGGTCGCTCTCCTCACGGAGAGCGTGGATTGAAATCGGTGTCTGCAGCGTTCCGGCCACCGCGTGGATGTCGCTCTCCCTGTTTATGTCCAGTGTTTTCCGCACATGCGGGGATGATTCCGCATGTGCGGGACTGTTAGTAACGGAAAACCTGGGTTTTTGTCCGCTCGGGGCGACTTCAACGGTAATACGAGCAGGAACTGCGACTGGGTGTTTCTCATGGGCCCGCTTCTGAAAGCTATGTAAAAGAAATTGTGTATGTGAAAACGGGCGGGTGGGTGCGGATGCATGAGAAATTGGCTAACCTGTCGAATTTCTGTTTTACTTTGGTCGCTTATCTCGTGGGGGTCATCAAGCTGGACATATTGTGTCCCATGGGATGCAATATATCGTATGGAAATGCATATGACTGGTGAGTACCGCCAATGGTTCAGCCGGATAAAGGACCGGAACACGAAAGCCCGAATCAACGCGAGGCTCCGATTGTGCGTCTAGGCGGGGCGGCCGGTGGGTGACCTGCATACGGTTGGCGGTAGGGTCAGCGAGCTGAGGTTCAATTTCGGTCCCAGCTACCGTGTTTGCTTCGCACAGAAGCGCAACGTGCTCATGTTGATGCTTATCGGTGGGGGATAAATCCACCCAGTCGCAGAACATTCAGGATGCGAAGGACATGCTCGAATATTTGATCAAGGAGGGGTAATGGTGAAGGATATGGATCTGACCGTCAGCAAGCGGGATCCCAGCGAGCATCTCGAGACCGAGGAGGACGGCCATCGCGTACCTCGATGCGGTGTCCGAGCTTGACGATCTGGCGTTGTTGCAGGCCGAAATCGGCGATGTATCCAAAGCAAAGGGTATGGGGCAGATCGCGAAGGAGTCGGGCGTGGCCGCGAAAGCTTTACAAGAGCCTCGACAGGAACGTCAACCCGAGCTTCCAAACCATTATGAAGGTCGTGCACGCTCTCGGCGGCAGGCTGACAATTCAACCCGCACAAGCTTGGCTTTACGACCAGCATGCAGCGGCCGTCCGAGCATTGGAAAAGGGCGAACGCTGACCATATTGTTGCGACATATGTGGAGAGAGATGTTCGTGGCGAGCTTGGCATACATAACATCGCAAACTTCGTCGTCTGGTTCGTTCTGCGGCTCATCAGTGTGGGAAAATGCTTAATTATGCCGCCTATCTCGCTTACATATGGCAGATTTTGAGGTTCGTACGGAGGCATCTCGCTTATATATGGCAGGTGTTCGTGCGAAAAGCGCCAAAAACATGCTCCCTTAAGTGGCTTTTCTCGAAAGGCATGTGCCATATATAAGCGAGAAACCTCCGGTCAAGATGCCAAATCTGCCATATATAAGCCAGATATCACGGTTCAGCTTAGATGAACTGGGTGTATGTCCATGCATTTCGATGATTAGGGTGTATCGAGAGTTCCGAGTTGGTTTCAATGACAATCCGAGGGGTGAAAGCGAGTTTATGGGCACGCATGCGGGGTCTCAGATGCGCAGGACTCCTCACGCAGCGCATATCACAATCCTAGCCAGGCACGTAGGTCATGAATTTCCTGATTGCAGATGCCGTGAGCCATTCCTGGATATTCGAAGTAGGTGAGATTGCCGGTTTGCGCGAGTTTGTTGCGCGCACACTGTTGGTCGGATAGTGGAATTGTGCGGTCTTCGCTGCCGTAACAGAGTGCAAATCGCGTGCGTCCGGTCGCGGGCAAGAGATCAGCGGCTTCGCCTTTGAATGACGGACTCATCAAAATCGCCATATCGAACACATCGGGATGTTCCGCAATCATGCGATACGATAGGTATCCGCCTTGCGAAAACCCAATTAATACTTTACGAAACCGCACATATGCGGGCGAATCCAGCAATCGTACGACGGCATCGCCCACGGCACTGCACTCACGTCGACGCTCTCCTACGGAACATCCATCTGGATACCAGTAGTAGCTTCCGATGTAAGGACGTTCATACGTGCCTCGGAACGACAGATAATTTGGATGCTGGGCAGAAGCAATGGAGTTGTCCGTTGAAGATACGTCTCGCTTCGGAACATCATAAATCGCATCAATGATGCGGATCATCTCATTTTCATCATTGCTGAATCCATGAAATCCCAAGAACAGCAGATTATCGCCGTCCGTTTCGCAGGCTGTCACATCAATGCTGGTACTCACGTTCAAACGCATATCAACCTTCCATCGCATGTCGATAGTATGCGGATTTCCAACGGCACCATAACGGTGGATGGCGAATTGGACAAGGGTGCGATGCTCACCGTCATGCTGCCGTTGGTTGAAGGAAACACTGAATATGTGGCGAAGTTTACAGCAATCCATCCGCATGCAACGCACCATACATGCGGTCCAAGCAATCCACAAGCAGCGGATAAGGCATCGCCACATTCACGCGCACGCAGCCGGCGCCGGCCTCGCCGCATAAACGCCCGTCGGTCAACGCCACTTGCGCTTTCTTAAGGAAGTATGTGGTTGGATCGTCGATGCCGAGCGGACCGAAATCAAGCCATGTAATATAGGTGCCCTGCGGCTTGATGTAGCCGACGCCAGCGAACCGTTCACGCATTTGTTCGTCGAAAAGGTCAAGATTCCTGCGCACGTAGGCGAGCGCGTCTTGGAACCACGGGTCACCCTCGTTGTATGCGGCGGTGGTGGCAATCGCGCCGATGGTGGCGGTCTGATGCTCGCTCCACTCCGCCTTGACTGCCCACATGTCACGATCCGTAGGATTGGTGAGCAGCACCTGCGCACACTTCGTGCCTGGAATATTGAACGACTTCGACGCGCTGGTGGCGGTCATCGACTGCAATGCTGCCTGTTCGCTGATGGTGGGGAATGGAATATGCTTGCCTTCGAACACGAACGGAGCATGGATCTCATCATTGAAAATGCGCACATCGTACTGCGCTGCCAAATCGCTTAGGCGCAGCTCTTCCTCCAGAGTAAGCACTTTGCCGATCGGATTATGGGGATTGCAAAGCACGAACGCATGGCATCCGGCCGCAAACGCGCGTTCAATGGCGTCGAAATCGAACAGCCACTGCGCCTCACCGGTTTCAGTGTCGCCGCTTTGCAGCATTTCGATTTCGATCACATTGACGTCATAGAGTTTCGGCACGCTTAGGAACGGCATGTAGGCAGGTGTCGGCACGATCACGCTGTTGCCTGCGCCGACTAGTTCGCGTAGGAAGACCTCGTATGCCTCAAGCACGTCGGGAACCACGCGAATGATACTGGGGTCCACATTCCAGCCGTAATGTGTGCGCTGCCAGCCTGCGCATGCCTCTGCCACGCGTTGTTTCCAAGGTTCGGGAATGTAGCCAAGTTTGCAATGGTCACAAGCGTTGTCGATGGCTTCCTGAATGCAGGGTGCTAGGCCGTAGTCCATTTCGGCGATGAACGCGCCGATGCAGCCGGGGTAGCGTGTCCACTTGTCGGAGCCGACTTCGGCAAGGTCGGCTGCGGTGGTGTGGTCGATGGCGTCGGCGTTAAAGCCGGAATCGGTACGATGCTTGATATCCATGATTTCTTCCATGATTCCAGCATGACGTACGCGTTGGGTGAAAGAACAGTGTGTTCTTGTGCTGAAAGCAGAGATGGTTATGAAGTTTTCTTATATCAGACGCTTTTGCTATTCAATTATTAATCTGATTATGTCGATGCTGAAAAATATAAGAAACATTCGCTGGCGCCAGCATCCCGCTATCGGGGAATCGGAAGTGAATCAGATGCTTTCCAAATACTGGTGCGACGCTTTTTCGATTTCGTCCTTGACGCGGGCGACCGCTGGGCGATCATCCGCTTTTCTCGTGACGAAACAGACTGTGCGGAACGCGTTGTCGTCGGCAATCGGAAGCGCGGCCAAGTCAGGCTGCGTTCCGGCGGTTGTGGCCAAACGGGACACGATCGAGACGCCCATGCCGACTTCCACGAGATTCTGCGTGGCCCAATAATCGTCGGTCGAATGCGTAATCTCCGGCGTGAAACCGGCGGTACGTGCTAACGACACCAGATTCGCCCGACAGGTCTCGCAGCCGGCGATCCACTGTTCGCTGCGTGCCGAAATCAGCTGGACCGGCAGATGCGAGCTTTCATACTGGCGTGTGATCGTGTTGTTCGCGCTGATCAGCAGCATCAGCGGATCGATACCGAAGGGCGAGACTTCCAAATCGTCCGGACCAACTAAGGCGGGCAGTGAATTGTATTGGAAAATGATCGCGCAATCGGCAAGCCCCTGTTCCAACGCGTCCATGGCCTCAGGTGGCTCCATCTGCATGAGGCTCACGCGAATGTCGGACGTTTTGCTGATATGCACGAGTACGCGCGCCACGAACGACGAGCATACCGATGGGGGAGCGACTAGGCGAATATGCGTCGATCCGTTGCGCTGGTATTCCTCCACATCTTTGACGGCTTGGGCGACGCGATTATCGATGAGCTGCCCGTGGCGTGCCAGAATACGGCCGATCGGCGTTAATTCCACCCCATGCGACGTGCGCTGCACGAGTTTTGCGTCAAGTTCGCGTTCGACCTTGCGGATTTGTTGGCTGATGGCAGGTTGCGACCAGCCGGTTTCGCGCGCGACCGCGGAGAACGAACCCAAACGTTCCACATTCCACAAGGTCACGAGAATCTGCGGGTTCAGTGTTTTCGTGCTGAATCCCGTGGCATTCGCGGTGATGCTGATGTCGGTGTTCGTGTTGGCGTTCTCGCGCGTGTTGCTATCGGCTGGAGTGTTCATATGAGGGTAGTGCTCAACTTTTTAGGAATGCGGGAATGGCCTCGGCTGCCGCATAGCCCGCGCGGTACATGCGTTCCAAACCTTCGAACGACTTGCTCAACGTGTTCAGGCCGTACAGGCTTTCCGGCGCGAGGATGAGCGCGCGGCCGTCCTGCTCGTATTCCTTGGCCAGCGCCACTTCGTCGTTGTACGTCTGATAACGGTTGAGCAGTTTTTCCGCGGCTTCGGGGTGGCTGCGCTTCAAAATCCTGGCCGGGCCGATGTCCCTCTTCTGTTCGCGTACGGTGTCTTTCGGACGGGTGAGTATCACCACGATACGGTCGTATCCATCATCGATGGCCTTTTGCACCGGAATCGGATCGGCGATGCCGCCGTCGTAATAGGGGATGCCATCGATCGCATACGGTTCGCAAGCCACCGGCACCGCTGATGACGCCTTCAGGATGTCGAAATTGTCGTAGCCCACGTCGGACTTGCTGAAATACTTCGTGGAGCCGTCTTCGGCGTTGCACGCAACCACGGTGAAATCGGTCGGGTTGGCTTCGAAAGCCGCGTAGTCAACCGGATTTTCACCATCATGATTGCTGAGCGTGCTATACACGTAGTCGAGGTTGGCGAAATTATGGTTCTTGACGTAGCTGTCGAAGCTCGCGTATTCCTTGCGGAACGCGTACTGCGTGTAGAACGTGTGGTTGCGCCCGTGCTGCTTCGCGATGAACGAGACCATGTTGGCGCTGCCGGCGGAAACGCCGTAGCAATGGTCGACGCTGATGCCGTCCTCAAGCATGCGGTCCATCACGCCCGCACCGTAGATCGCACGGAAACCGCCGCCGACGTCGATCATTGCCGTTCTATGAGTCATATGCGCCCCGTCCTTTCGTCGTCCGTCCTTTCGGATTTCAATTGACTTTACGCGGTCTAATTGACGTATTTCTGCGTATTCGGTCATTTCTTAGCGAAGGACGACGTAAGATATCTGCGAATAATCAATAAAAATGGATTGGAGAAGATATCAATGAACGAAGCTGCACTGCCTCAGTCGACGGTCCATATCGCCCAAGCTGATCCGGATGGGATTCTGCTGGTGATTCACGCGGGTGCCGGCAATCGTGGCAAAAAGGATACGCCAGAACGTCGTGCCCAGGTGGAGCAGGATTTGAACAGGGCTCTTGAAGCTGGCTATGCGTTGCTGGAGCAGGGGGCTCCGGCGGAGGATGCCGTGTGCGCGGCTATCCGTGTCATGGAGGATGCTCCGGAGTTCAACGCTGGCCGTGGTGCTGCGCTGACAAGCGAAGGCATCGTATCCATGGATTCCTGCCTGATGACTGGTATCGATGGCGAGGTTGGTTCCGCATGTGGTCTGACCACGTCTAAGAATCCGATCAACGTAGCGCGTGCCATCAAGGAAAAGACTAAGCATGTCATGTTTGCCAAGCCTGGTAATGATTTGCTTAAGGAGTGGGGAATCGAACTGTGCGACAGTGATTATTTCATCACTCCGGCACGTCAGGAATCCTTGCGCGAGGCGCAATCCAACGGCGATGAGTGGGAGAAGCATGGCACCATCGGCGCTGTCGCCCGTGACTCGTCCGGCAACATCGCTGCCGGCACCTCCACCGGTGGCATCACCAACCAGATGCCGGGACGTGTCGGCGATTCGCCTCTGCCGGGCTGTGGTACCTATGCCAACAACGATTCCGTCGCGATCTCCTGCACCGGCATCGGTGAGGCGTTCGTCAAGGAAGTCGCTGCGCATCAGGTTTCCGATCGTGTTCTGTACGCCAAGGAGGAGCCAATCGAGGCCGCGAAGGCGGCGCTGGATGGTGTCGCCCGTCATCATGGCGATGGCGGTATGATCGTCGTTCCGGCTCATGGTGAAGGCGCAATGGTGTTCAATAGCGAGATGATGAACTGCGGTTGGAAGTCTCCGAAGGGCAGCTACGTGCAGAGTTGATGCTGTAGTGGCAAACCGGTAAAACAAGCCACAAAAGTAAGTGGGGTTCGAATCCATGAAGGATTCGAACCCCACTTACTTTAGCTCCCTATATGGCCGGCGAATCGTTCGTCCACCGGCCGGAAACATCACTTAGTGATGGTGTTGTAGGTAGGCAGATTGGTGTAATCGAACGATACGTTCTTCACGTTCGTCGCGGACGCGGCGGCGACGTTGTCGTTCCACAGTGGAATCACCGGAAGATCCTTGGCCAGCACTTCCTGCGCCTTGGTGAAGTCCTCGG
>OBXW01000506.1_pt1 | contig 25626 bp, 19 predicted proteins | sample 1495431 | NCBI WGS metagenome assembly OBXW01 (sample SAMEA2580166, study PRJEB22360) | human gut metagenome | biome: human gut; feature: human-associated habitat; material: faeces | place: Denmark | collected 2008/2010 | reverse complement strand
CCGCCTCCATACGACGGGTGAAGTCCTTGAACGTTTCGACCTGCATGTCGGTGGATGCCACGAATTCCGGGACGTCCGGCGCGTCGGCGACCGCCAGATGGCTCCACTGGCCGACGATGTGCAGCACGCCTTCCTTGGCGAGCGGCACCAGTTTGGCGAGCGCCGCGTCGAAACCGGCGGGCGTGAAGCCGTTACGGCCGAAGCCGGAATCGACCTTCACATGCACGCGTGCCGTCTTGCCGAGCCTGCGTGCGGCCGCGGCGACGCCGTCGATGCCGGCGAGCGAGCCGACGGAAATGTCGATGTCGTTGTCGACCAGCTCGTCGAACGGCACTTCGGCGCCGCTGTAGACCCACGTCAGAATATGGCAGCGATCGGGGCCGATGCCGGCTTTGCGCAGCAGCAGCGCCTCATGCGATTGCGCGGTGCCGAGCCATGTGGCGCCTCCCGCGAGCGCGGCGAGCGCGGCCGGAACCAGACCGTGGCCGTACGCGTCGGCTTTGACGATGCCCATGACGGCGGTGCCGGAATGCGGACCGCCGACGACACTCACCAGATGGCGCATGTTGTCGCGCAGTGCGGCGAGGTCGACGATGGCCTGCGCCGGATACCGCCGCTGGGCGGCCTTGTAGTTCGCTTTGCCTTGTTCGGAGGAGAAATCCCATTCACGTGTTGCGCTCAAAGTCATGGCTCCCATTGTCGCGCCGCTATGTGACAGGTATGGAACATCAGGGACATATGGTGAGACGATTCACGATGTTTTCACGATTTTGTCCGGCAGTGTTTTTTACACTTTCCATACACAAGGCTGTTGCGCATATCGCCGCGGCCTTTCTGATTTCTGGCGTTAAGGCGTGCCAGAGTCCCGGAAATCCGTCCGGTCCAGCCCATTTTTGAAACAATCACAGGGAATCTGACGACCATGGATCTATTTCGCAAGAAGTCGGTGGACCAACTTGTCTCCGAATCGACTCCGCTGAAGCGAACACTGAAAACCTTCGACCTGACCATGCTGGGCATCGGCGCCATCATCGGCACCGGCATCTTCGTGCTCACCGGCAAGGGCGCGCTCACCGCGGGACCGGCATTGTGCGTGTCCTTCCTGCTCGCCGCCGTCTGCTGCGGTTTTGCGGGCCTGTGCTATGCGGAGTTCGCCGCGATGGCACCGGTTTCCGGCTCCGCCTATTCGTACGCGTATCTGGCGTTCGGCGAGTTGATCGCCTTCGTGATCGGTTGGGATTTGATTTTGGAATACGCGTTGCAGGCGGCGACCGTGTCCGCCGGCTGGTCGGGCTATTTCAACAAGCTGTTGGAAGGCTTCGGCCTGCATCTGCCGGTCGAACTGACCGCCGCGTACGGCACCACGCCGGGAGTCACCACGTATTTCAATCTGCCGGGCTTCGTGATCGTGCTTATCATCACGTGGGTGCTGTCCATCGGCATCAACCAGACGAAGAAGACCAACGACATCATGGTGATGATCAAGCTGGCCATCATCGTGCTGTTCATCGTGTGCACCGTCTGGTACATCAATCCCGCCAACTGGAAACCGTTCTCCCCGTATGGCATCTACACGTTCCAGCCGGGTTCGACGCAGCCGTACGGCATCGTGCCGGCCGCGTCGATCGTGTTCTTCAGCTTCATCGGCTTCGACGCCGTCTCCTCCTCCGCCGAGGAGACCATCAATCCGAACAAGACGCTGCCGCGCGGCATCCTGATCTCGCTGGCCGTGTCCACCGTGCTGTACATCATCATGACGCTCATCATGACCGGCGTGGTGCCGTACAAGGAGTTCGCGAAGTTCATCGACGCTCCGGTGGCGGGCGTGATTCTCGAGACCGGCCTCAACTGGCTGGCGTTCATCGTGAACCTCGGCGCGTTGATCGGCATGACCACCGTCATGCTGGTGCAGCTGTACGGCCAGTCCCGCATCTGCTATGCGATGAGCCGCGACGGACTGTTCCCGAAGTTCTTCGGCGAAGTGCATCCGAAGTACCGCACACCGTTCAAGGGCACGTGGTTCTTCGGCATTCTGACGGCCATCGCCGGCGGTTTCATCAACATCAACGTGCTGTTCGAGCTGGTGAACATCGGCACGCTGTCCGCGTTCATCATCGTGTCGGCCGGCATCCTGTGGATGCGCAAGACCCAGCCGGACGCGCATCGTGGCTTCCGTGCGCCGGGCGTGCCGTTCACGCCAATCTGCGCCATCATCTTCTGCCTGATTCTGATCTTCGGTTTGAATTGGGAGACGTGGGTGCGTTTCGCCGTGTGGTTCGCGCTTGGACTGGTCGTGTATTTCACGTACAGCCGCAAGCATTCTCAGCTTAACGAGCCGGGACTGTTCTAATCATCCCTTCATATGGAAAAGGACGTCTCCCGCAGTTTTACGGGAGACGTCCTTTTTTCTACGTTTCTATGTATGCGCAATCACCATTCGTGACGCTGGTAGGCGATACGCGTGGTATCGGTGGGGCGGTCAAGCAGTTGGATCAGGCCGCAGCGGGCGAATCCGTTCGATTCGAGCACGTGCTGCATGGCCTTGTTGTTCGGATGCGTGTCGGCGCGCACGTTGCCGTAATGTTCGATGCACCAGTTGATGCAGTCCTTGGCCGCGCCTTTGACGATTCCCGACGAGGCGATGCGGTGGATGGTCACATACGAGTCGTCGTCCAGCCAGGCGCCGTCGATATGCGCGTAGGTGGGATCCTCGCCCGTGCACAGGGCGAACTGGGCGAGCACACGCTCCTTGCCGTCAGCCTCGTCCACCAGCAGCATGGTGCGCTGCTGGCGAATGTCGTCAAGGATCACTTCCTCACGTGGGAACGTGTTTCCCCATTGCGTGGGATTCCCGTTGGCCGCCATAAGCTCACGCGCATGCTGGTAGATTTTCAGCATGACAGGCAGATCATCCATGGTGGCACGACGGAACCGACGTTCGGAAGTGGTTTCGCTCAACCCTTTCACCTCAATTCGACTGTGTACCTCTCTCAAGCATTCCAGCCGTCCAAACTACCACGCCCACCGCACAGGCATGGTAACGCTCACACAAGGCGGCGTTCGAACGGGTCGGAGCTGATGCCCTTGGCGAGGATGTCCTTGCACCATTCCTTGGCGGTGAACAGGCTGTGGTCGCGGTAGTTGCCGCAGCTTTCGATGGTGGTTGCCGGCACGTCGTCCCATGTGGCCTCGTAGGCGATGAATTCCAACGATTCCTTCAATGCGCGAGCCACATCCTCGGTGGAATGCTCGCCCCACGTCAGCAGGTGGAAGCCTGTGCGGCATCCGAACGGCGAGCAGTCGATGTAACCGGGGATGCGTTCGCGCAGCAGCACCGCGATGGTGTGTTCGATGGTGTGCAGTCCGCCGGTCGGAATGGCGTTCTCGTTCGGCTGCACCAATCGCAGGTCGTAGTTCGAGATCACGTCGCCGTGGGGGCCGGTTTCCGTATCGATGTAGCGCACATACGGCGCCTTTACTTTGGTGTGGTCCAATTGGAAGCTTTCCACCACCGGCTTGTCTTCCGCCATGTTCTGTCCTTTCGTTGTTGTGTTACATTCCACTATTCACGGTTCGCGGGCTCAACGTCAACCGTCGTGCCATGCGTGTCGGTTATGGCCGGTTCAAGCCTCGTCGCCGGAATCCTCCCGAATCGCGGCCATGAACCGTTCGCCGTACTGTTTGAGCTTGCTTTCCCCCACACCGTTGACGGCAAGGAACTGGTCGTCAGTGATCGGCTTGACCCGTACCATGTCACGCAACGTCTTGTCGGAGAACACGATGTACGGCGGTTTGCCGAGTTCGCGCGCGATGTCCAGTCGCAGCGCACGCAGCTTCTGGAATAGCGCCTCGTCGCCGTCATCCGGCACGTACGATCCGACAGCGGGAGTGGACACGTCGGGCGTTCGACGCGCACGGGCGTCAGCACGTTTGATCTTCTTGATGTCGTAATGGAATTCGGGTGCGACCGTTTCCGCCGCACGGGGTCCGAAGCCGACGATCGGCAGGCGTCCTTCCGCGATCGTCAGGAAGCCGTCGGTGGCCATCTGGCTCAGCACGTCGCGGATGCGCGCTTCCGGCACTTCGTCGAGCATGCCGAACGACAGCAGGCTTTCGGGGTTGAGATAGCTTAGATCCTGTGCCTTCGAGCCGCGCAGCACCTTGACGATTTTGCCGCTGCCGACATGCTGGTTCACATCGTGCACGCAACGGCTGATGGCTCGGGCGATGTCGGTGACGTCGATGGTTTCGAATGTGTGCTCGCAGTTGGCGCAACCGCCCACGCATTTGCCGTCCGTTTTCGCCGCCGCGCCCGCGGTTTCGCCGAAATACCGGGTCATGTACGCGTGCAGGCAGTCCGTGGTACGGCAGTAGCCGACCATCGCGTCGAGCAGCCGGCGTTTCGACGCGCGTACGGCCTCCTGCTCTTCGGGAGTCAATCGTTCGTTTTCGTAATCCGAATCGAGCAGCCGGCGGCGGGTGACGATGTCCGATTCGTTCCACAACAGCGTGCAGCGGCTTGGTTCGCCGTCTCGTCCGGCGCGACCCGCCTCCTGGTAGTACGCTTCGATGGATTCGGGCATGTTGTGGTGGATGACGAACCGCACGTTGGATTTGTCGATGCCCATGCCGAACGCGTTGGTGGCCACGACCACGGGCACACGGTCGGTGACGAAATCGCGTTGCGCCTTCTCTCGTGCGTCGGCGCTCATACCGCCATGGTAGGCGACGGCGATGGTGCCGATATCCGACACATCCGCACCCCCTGCGGCACGCAATTCGGCGACGGCGCTGTTAAGCGATTCGGCGAGCGCTTCCGTTTCCTTGCGCGTGGCGCAGTAGACGATGCCGGATTCGTCCGGATGGCTGGCGATGTAGGACGCCACCCAGGATGCTTTGTCTTTGCGTGGCATGCTGATGACGTCGAAATACAGGTTCGGCCGGTCGAAACCGGTGACGGTGATGGACGGTGTGTGCAGACCCAGAATCGAAACGATGTCGCGGCGCACGCGTTCGGTGGCGGTGGCGGTGAACGCGGCGACCGTTGGACGTGTGGGCAGTCCGGCGATGAATTCGCCGATGCCAAGATATGAGGAACGGAAGTCCTGCCCCCATTGGGAGACGCAGTGCGCTTCGTCGACGGCGACGAGCGAGATCGGCACACGGACGGCGAAGTTGCGGAATCGTTCGGTTTCCAAACGTTCCGGCGCCACGTACAGCAGTTTGATCTGGCCGGAGAGCGCCTGCGCGAAGACGAGATCCTGTTCGTCCGGCGTCTGAGTGGTGTTGATGAACGCGGCCGGAAGGCCCACGTCGTTCAGGGCGTCGACCTGGTCGCGCATGAGTGAGATCAGCGGCGAGATGACGATGGCGACGCCCGGCAGGATCGCTGCGGGAATCTGATAGCAGATGGATTTGCCGGCGCCGGTGGGCATGACGCCAAGCACGTCGTGTCCGGTGAGGATGGCCGAGACGATGCCGGATTGTCCAGGACGGAACGAATCGTAGCCGAAATAGCGGTTCAGCGCCTCCAATGCGCGGGGGTCTACGGAATCGGCGGAATCAACAGCTTGCGTCATGGTTTCCAAGTGTAGCAATGCCGTGCGTTGACCGCGGAGAGCGAAACGGCCGGCGCGGGTCTTGCCCATGCCGGCCGTTTCATGCTTCTATCGGAAATAGGGAATTCAGATCTGGCGGAACGCCTGCTCCAGGTCAGCGATCAGATCGTCCGCGTCCTCAAGGCCGACGGACAGGCGGATCAGGTTGGCGGGCACTTCGAGCGTGGTGCCGGCCACGGAGGCGTGGGTCATGGCGCCCGGATGCTCGATCAGGGATTCCACGCCGCCCAGGGATTCGGCCAGGGTGAACACTTCGGTGGCTCCGGCGAACTTCTTGGCCGCTTCGAAACCGGCGGCGATCTGGATGGAGATCATGCCGCCGAAACCGCCGTGCATCTGGCGTGCCGCGATGTCGTGGCCCGGGTGGGATTCGAGCCCCGGATACCATACGCGTTCCACTTCGGGGCGGGTTTCGAGCCACTGGGCCACTTTCATGGCGTTGCGGCTGTGCTGCTTGACGCGCAGGTCGAGGGTTTTGAGGCCTCGGATGTCAAGCCAGGAGTCGAACGGGGACGGAACCGCGCCGGCCGCGTTCTGCAGGAAGGCCACCGCGTCGCGTGTTTCCTTGTCGTTCAGGACCACCGCGCCGCCGACCACGTCAGAGTGGCCGCCGATGTACTTGGTGGTGGAGTAGACGACCACGTCGGCGCCGTCTGCGAGCGGATGCTGCAATACCGGGGATGCGAAGGTGTTATCCACGACCACTTTGGTGCCGTGCACGTGCGCCACGGCCGCGGTGGCGGCGATGTCGGTGATGTTGAGCAGCGGGTTGGACGGGGTTTCCGCCCAGATGTACGCGTACTGCTTCTTGGCGAGCGCGGCTGAGACGGCGGCCGTGTCGGTGATGTCCACCACGTCGAGGCCGATGCCCCACGGCACGAACACCTTGGACAGCAGACGGTAGGTGCCGCCGTACACGTCGTTGCCGAGCAGGATGTTGTCGCCGGGCTTCAGGGTGGAGCGCAGCAGCACGTCGATGGCGGCAAGTCCGGAGGAGAAGCTTAACGCGTATTTCGCGCCTTCCACGGCGGCGAGCTGCTCGTCGAAGCTGTTGCGGGTCGGGTTGATGGAACGGCTGTAGTCGTAGCCGTTTCGCCGGGCGCCGGAGCCTGTGAGCGTTGCGCAGGCCGCCGACGCCGTCCTGCTTGAAGGTGGAGGTCATGTAGATGGGGGTGACCACGGCTCCGGTGGTCGGGTCGGGTTCCTGGCCGGCGTGGATGGCGCGGGTGGCGCGTGCGGAGGCGTTGAGGGCGGCGGCGTTGGTGGAGACGGTCATGATGATTGTCCTTTGCTTGATGGATTTGGTCGGATTGTCCGGGTTGATGGGGTTTGGGGATCGGGAAGCGCAAACGAATGCGCTCACAGGTACTGTTCGGCCAGACTCGGCTTGGTGGTACGGTCCACGACGTCGCCGAATCCGTTGGCGCGCATCCAGTCGTCGTTGAAGATCTTCTCCATGTAGCTTCGCCCGGAATCGGGCAGCAGTACGATGACCGTCTGATTGGCGTCGAGTTCATGTTCGCGCGCGTATTTCAGCGCAGATACGACGGCCATGCCTGCCGAGCCGCCGACCAGCAGCCCTTCCTCAGCGGCGAGGCGACGGGTCATTTCGAAGGCCTCGGCGTCGGTGACCTGCACGATCTCGTCCGACAGATCACGGTCGAAGGCCTTCGGGTAGAAGTCCTCGCCGACGCCTTCGATCTTGTACTGGTGCACGTCGCTCGGATTGGAGTAGATGGAGCCTTCCGGGTCGGCGCCGATCACCTGCACCTTGCCGTCGGAAACGTCCTTGAGGTAGCGGCCGGTGCCGGAGATGGTGCCACCGGTGCCGATGCCCGCCACGAAATGCGTGACCTTATGATCGGTGGCCTCCCAGATTTCCGGGCCGGTGGTGTGGTAGTGGCTCAGCGGGCCGTTCGGATTGTCGTACTGGTTGGGGCGGTAGCCGCCTGGAATGGCCTTGGCGAGACGGTCTGCCACCTGATAGTAGGAACGTGGATCGTCGGGGCCCGCGTCGGTGGGGGTCACGACCACTTCGGCACCGTATGCGCGCAATACGGCACGCTTGGCTTCGGAGACCTTGTCGGGCAGGGTGAAGATGGCACGGTAGCCGCGCTGCTGGGCGACCATGGCCAGGCCTACACCGGTGTTGCCGGAGGTCGGTTCGACGATCACGCCGCCGGGCTTGAGTTCGCCGCTCTTCTCGGCGGCGTCGATGATGCGTTCGGCGATGCGGTCTTTGGAGGAGCCTCCCGGGTTGAAGTATTCGACTTTGGCCGCGATGGTGGCCTTGATGCCTTCGGCCACATGGTTGAGGCGGATGAGCGGGGTGTTGCCGATGAGTTCTGCGGTGCTGTTGTGGATGGTCATGACGTTTCCTTTGGGGCTTTGCGGTTTCGGGGATTCGGTTGGGATGCGCTCCCGGGAAGCCGCGTCGTCATGTGCAGCGGTTGAAACAGGACCTGTTGGGATTTTCGCGCTTGTGCGGGAATCACCGTATACGGTTACGGTATGCCGTATGCCGAAGATTGGCGATCATGCCGATACGTTACGGGAATCCGGAAAATCGAAGTTCTGGCGACCACGCCGAACGTTCTGGAATGTCCTATCTCAAGTTATGCGTCGATGAACCACGCGCCCCTCGGGCGGTTGGTTAGCGACAGCAACAACAAGAGCGATTGAACATGTGGCTTACATTACCACTCCCCCGGACATCGGCATGTCACCCGCGTTCATCATGCGGACATCCGAACCGTATCAGCTTCCTGGAACGGGCTCGCTCCGCCCCCAATAACCTGCGATATAACAGCCTTCGCAGCGCCCAACACCCCACCGGATATCATCGCGTCTACGTGATATACAGTGCAATTATGTATAGAGGAACCTCTTTCATATTCCCCGCACATCGAGTACGACCGTCGACGGGGAACAACGACCGTCCCCACCTCACGCCGGAAGCCGATTGCACCGATTGCATCGACCGCACCGATCACACCAACCGCAAACGCCATCGCGCATGGACGCCTTTCGTGGTTCTCTGGGCGGTGATGTCGACGATTCTCGTACTGCTGACGGTGTCCACGCATCCTTCCGATAGCGTGTACACCCTGCAATACCAAGGTGGCACCTTCCTCGTGGACCGTTCGCAGTACCAGCAGCTCGCCGACGCGTTCCTGCATGGCAGAACCTGGATCGACGCGCATGTCCCCGATTGGCTTGCGGCCATGGATAATCCGTACGACGAGCAGGCCAGAGGAACCCTCGGCGCGCAAACCGGCGATCCGTCACGCTGGGATTGGGCTTTCTACCATGGCCGGTACTACTGCTATTTCGGCCCGCTGCCGGCGCTCCTGCTCTTCGCGCCGTTCAAAGCACTGACCGGAACCGATCTGCCGACCGCCGCAGGATGCGCGTTCCTTGCGATACTGGCATGCGCTTCGCTCATATTCCTCATCGAAACACTGTGGAAGCGCTATTGGCATGGCACCCCCAGATGGCTCGCGGTCCTCGCCTGCACCGCAATCGTGGCGGCATCCGGATTGACGTATCTGGTGCTCGTCCCATGGTTCTATTCGATTCCCATCCTCGCATCGCTAGCACTCACGCCCGCCGGCATCGCATTGTGGGCACGCTCTTCCGGCGATGGCCATCACACCCCGCGCACTCCGTTCATCGCCATCGGTTCGACGCTTGTCGCGCTCACCATCGCCTGCAGACCGGCGTTCATCCTCACCGCGGTATTCGGCATCATCCTCCTATGGCCGCAAATCCGAGCCCACGATATCCTGTCCATCCGTTCCAGACACGCCATCCTCTCCACCATCGCGGCGATTCTGCCGTTCCTCATCATCGGCTGCGCGATGATGGCATACAACACAGCCCGTTTCGACGACCCGTTCGACTTCGGCGCAGCCTACAATCTCACCGGCTGCGATCTGACGCAACGGCATGTCAGTCTGAAAGCACGCCTGTATTCCGTCCTCCTGCTGTTCCTCACCCCAATCGGTTTCACGAGGGAATTCCCCTACACCATGGACGTGTTCTCACTGGATGAGGCAAACCCATGGGGGTTCCTGTTCCGTAACCGGAACATCATTCCGGAACAGTTCGCCGGCGGACTCGTCGCGCTGTCGCCGATCTGCCTGCTCGCATTGCCCGCGGCCATCCGGTATTTCATTCGACTGCGGCGCAGCCAAAACTCCCACGCAACACAGTGCGGTGCGATAGGACTCACGTTCCTCGTTCTCGCCGTCCTCATCGCGTGCATCGACGGACCGTTCGGCGTGAACGCGCGTTACCTGTGCGATATGACATGGCTGATGCTCATCGGCACCATGTGCCTGCTGTTCATGTGGAACACGGATGCGCGTGAAAACGGGCGCCGGTGGCTGACCGTCGTGATCGTCGCCCTGCTTATCGTCGGCATCGGCTTGCAGCTGCTATGGCTTATGACCCCGGGGCGGAGCGAAAGCTGGAACATTTCGAATCCCGCCCTGTATGACTGGTTGCGCAGACTGTTCACGTTCTAGTCGGTTCAGCCGATTCAGGCGATCCAGTCGGTTCAGCCGGCCCAGCCGCCTACCTTGCATCAATCCGACCTGCGATCAGGCCTACATGGACGCGGCTTCGATAAGCGAGCGCGTGTACGCGGAACAGGGATGATTCAGTATTTCCGTGGTCGTACCGCTTTCCTCGACGTGCCCGTCATGCAGAACGACGATACGATCGACGATATGCTGCACCACGCCAAGATCGTGCGAGACCATGACCAGCGACATGCTCGGGTTTGCCGCGCGGATGGCGCGGAATGCCTCCAGAATCCTCACGCGTGCGGCCACGTCGATGGCGCTCATCGGCTCGTCGGCAAGAATGATGCCCGGATCGTCCACTATGGCACGCGCGATGGCCACACGCTGCGCCTGCCCGCCGGAAAGATCCATGGGGTACCGTGCGGCGAACACCGCCGGGTCAAGCCCGACCACACGCAATGCATGCTCGGCCTGCGAGGCGATCTCATCATTGCCGTTGCCCTTGTGGTGCAAGCGCAACGGCTCCTCTACGGAACGTGCGACGCGCCAGCGCGGGTCGAGCGAGGCGAAGGGGTCCTGGAACACCAGGCCGGTCTGTCCGCGTAGCATGCGGCGCACGGCAGAGCCCCGCTTCCCCATTGTCTGGCCGCGATACGTGATCTCGCCCGAATCGGCGGATCCCAAGCCGAACAGCACACGCGTCAGCGTCGATTTGCCCGAACCGGAAGCGCCGATAATCGCCAGGCACTCCCCCTCGTATACGTCAACGTCCACGTCGAACAGCACCTGCCTGCGTTCCCGCTTCGAACCGAAGCTTGTACAGATGCCACGCCCCTGCAGCACGATGTCACTCATTGCCGTCGTCTTTCCTCATGATTGCCGTGTTTTTGAACGTCTCCCGCTTGGATTGCGCTCTCGCGGATTCCCGGCTGCCAACACTGCTACCAGCACTGTTGCCATGCGGCAGGGTAAGCAACCTGGCCGCATCGACCAAACGTCGCGCGGGTTCGCTTGCCGGCGCCTGCAATATGCTTGCCGTCTGGCCCATCTCGGCGATTGAACCGTCGTCCAGCACGTAACAGCGCGTAGTGGCGCGTGCGAGCACCGCGAAATCATGGGTGATGAACAGCATCGAGGCACCGGCGTCGTCGACCAGCAAGGTCAGCAGGTCGACGATCTGACGTTGCGTGATCGAGTCCAATGCCGTGGTCGGCTCGTCGGCGATGATGAATCGCGGCGAGGTGATCAACGCGGTGGCGATGCCGACACGCTGCTGCTGGCCGCCGGAAAGCTCATGCGGGTATTTCAGCAGCACGTCCTGGGAAAGCCCCACTTTGCTCAGCATCGCTTCGACCCGCTCAAGACGCTCGTCAAGCGACAGGTCGTAATGCAGGTGCAGCGGAAGACCGACCTGCTGCGCCACGGTCATCACCGGATTCAACGCGGCGGACGGATTCTGGAACACCATACCCATATAACGCCCGCGCAAATCGGCCATGGCGGTATCGTCCAATCCGATCAGCTGTTTGCCGCCGACCATGATCGAACCGCTTATCCGTGCCGTATCGGGCAGCAACCCCATCAGAGCCTTGGCGATCATGGATTTGCCCGACCCGGAGGAACCGACCAGGCCGACCCGTTCGCCATCGGCTATGCCCATGCACACATCGCGCACGATGGGCTTCGTACCAATGGCGATGTTCAGTCCGCGAATTTCAATGCTCATGCCGCCTCCCTCAGCTCGGGATTGGTCAATGGGTCGATGGCGTCACGCAGTGCATCGCCGAACAGATGCAATGCGATCACCGTCATCGTTACGACTAGTCCCGGCCATAGCACGGTCAGCGGGTAGATGCTGATGAATTTCACGGATGTGGCGAGGGAATGCCCCCAACTGGGCACGCCGGCGCCTACGCCGACACCAAGATAGGTCAGCCCCGCCTCGGCCAGTATCGATGTTCCCGCGCTCATCGACAACTGCACCAGCAGCACCGGCATCACATTCGGCATGATATGCCTGACGAACACGCGCATGCCGGAGGCTCCGAACCATACCGCCGATTCAACATACTGCGAACGCGCGGCGAGTACGGCCGCAGGTCTTGCGATACGCGCCAGATTCAGTCCGTAGGCGAATCCGCATGCGGCCACAATCACCGCCGCCGAGGCGCCGAACGGCACGGACAGCATCAATGCGATCAGCACGGTCGGTATAGAGATCAGCGCATCGACCACCACCACCGACGTGGATCGCAGCACGGTGTTGCGCGACACCATGGCGGCCACCAATGCCAGGCCGAATATGCCGGACACGGCAACGGTCAGCAATGCGATCGCAAGATTCGTGCGCGATCCGGCCATCAGCCAGCTCAGCACATCGGCGCCGACGCCATCCGTCCCCAACGGGTGCGCGGCCGAGGGCGAGGCCCATGCGTGGAATCCGTCGGTCTCCAGCAGCGTATGCGGCGTCCATACGAGCGAAACCAGCGAAACCAGCACCCACAGGCCGAGCACGGTCAGCGCATATTTGCCGCTGGCTTTGCGCCATATCGAGCGCATAACCACACGAGCAGTGGACATCACAGCACCTCCTGCAAGTCGGTGGAAGCGTTTTTCAGTCTTGGGTCGAGCGCATGATGCGCCATATCGACCGCCAGCCCCAGCAGCAGGAAGAACGCGGTCAGCAGGAACAGTTCGCTCTGCACCGCGATCAGATCCCGGTTGCCCACATCGGTGACGAGCATTGCGCCAAGTCCCGGCAGGGCGAACAGGTTCTCGATCACCATCACGCCTGTTACCATTTGGGCGAAGGTCAGTCCGATAACCGATACCAGCTGCGGCAGCGACAGCCGCAATCCGACGCGCAGCAATGCCTGTTTGCGTGTCATGCCGCAGGCCATGGCCATGCTCACGGCCTGGGATTGCGCGGCATCACCTAATGCGGCACGCGTATAGCGCATGATTCCGGCCCCGGCGGTGATGCCGGTGGCCAACGCGGGGAGCACCAGCGACGCCAATGCACGCCTTGGGCTCGCCCAGCCGTCGTTCGGGAAGCCCTGTGAGGGGAAAAGCCCCAGCAATCCCGAGCCGCGCGAGAACAGCAGAATCAGCAGCAGGCCGCTCCATAATGCGGGAACGGCACCGCCGATAATGGCGATCACATGGAGCAGTCCACGCCATCTTCTGTTTCTGGTGATAACGGCCGCGCAGCCAAGCGGCAATCCGATGAGCAGTGCTATGGCAAGGCTGAGTACGATAAGCGGGAACGTGACCGCAGACCGCACGCCGACCTGCAAGGCGACCGATTTGCCGCTGATGGCGGATACGCCCAGATCGCCATGCAGCAGGCCGGTCAGCCAGTCCGCATATTGCATGGGCAACGGCCGGTCGAGCCCCATCTCCATGCGCAGCGCGGCGATACGGGCTGCGGTCGCGTTCGTTCCGGCCATGACGGCTGCAACGTCACCGGGGAGCACACGCAATGCCAGAAAAACCAGTATCGACAATCCCGTCAGCGCCGCCACGAACAGCAGCAGCCGCCTGGCCACGAATCTCATATCATTCCGCCTTGTGTCATTTTGCCTTGGAGATCTGCCATAGCGGCAGTACCGTCTGGCTGAGCTTGTTGGGGAATCCCTTGACACTCGTGTTGTACGCCACCGTCACGCGGTAGCCGAACAGCCAATCCGCAGGGGCGTCCTCGCTGACGGCCTTCGCCGCCTGCTTGAGGTATTCGTTGCTTTCCTCCTCGTCGGTGGCCGCGAGCGCCTTGGCGTAGAGCGCCTGCACGTTCTTGTTGTCGTAGTGGTAGTAGTACTCCGGCGTGGTCCACTTGTAGAAGTCGTGGCTTTCGGCGTGGTCCACCAATGACAGCTCGTAGTCGCCGTTGGCGTGCACGTTCTGCAGCCATGTGGAGAATTCCACATAGTCGATCTTCAAATCGATGCCGATTTTGGCGAGCTGGCTTTTGAGCTGGTCGCCCAGTTCGGTGCCGTACGTGTTGGCGTAGGTGAGGGTGAGCCGCAACGGCTTGTCGGTGGTATAACCGGCTTCCTTCATAAGTTCCTTGGCCTTGTCCACGTTGTACGGGTACAGGCCGGTCAGGTCCTCGTAACCGGGGTCGACGGACGGGATCGGACCGCCGAGCGCGTAGTCGACGTTGCCTCGGGAGGCGATAATCTCCTTGTGATTGATGGCGTAGCGGATGGCCTGACGGACACGCTTGTCTTTGAGTTTGTCGTTCGTGCAGTTGAACGCAAGCACGAACTTGTCGCTGCCGTCGGCCGCGGACACCGTGTATGTGCTGGCATCCAATGATTTGGCGAGCGTGGCGTTCACCGGGGAAAGCACGTCGACGTCACCGCTTTTCAGCGCGTTGACGGCTGCGTTGTCGTCGGTGAGGAAGCGGACCACCACGTTCTGGGTGGCGGGCTTGTGCGCGGTTCCCCAATATTTCGGATTGGCTTTGAGTACCATTTTGCTGGCCGAGTCGAAGGATTCGACGGTATACGGGCCGGAGCCGACTGCTTCGGTTTTCGCGTTGTATTTGGCGTTTTTGTCGAACACGAGGCCAGGACGTCCGGTCAGATACCACAGCAGGTTGGAGTCGGGGGTGGAAAGGGTGAGCTTGACCGTGTTGGCGTCCACCGCTTCGGCCTTGTCGAGGCTGGCCACCTGGTTGGCGTTGTAGTACTGCTTCTCCTTGAGCTGGTTGATGGACCAGGCCACGTCGTCAGCGTCGAGCTTGTCGCCGTTGGAGAAGGTCATGTTCTGGTTGAGATGGAAGGTGTAGGTCTTGCCGTCCTTGGAAATGTCCCAGGATTTCGCGAGGCCCGGCTGCACTTTGTTGTCGGAGTCTCGAGACAGCAGGCTTTCGTAAATGTTGCCGATCAGCACCTGTTCGATGGCGGAACCGGACTGATGACGGATGTCAAGACTGACGGGGGCGAGTTTCAATCCGATGGTGACGGTATCGGCCTTGCTTTTGGTTCCGGCAGCGCCGTTTGTGCCGGCATTGCGTACCACGACGACGGCGATGATGATGGCGATGACCGCGACCACGCCCACCAGGACGCTGATCCACCGTTTCGACCCGTGCCGTTTCGGTGATTTGGCACGCGCGTTCAGCGTGGTGTCGGTGCTGGCTTCGCCGATACGCGGCTCGGCATGCTGTTCGATCTTCTGTCCGGTTGCGCCGGCTTCGCCGTGCGCACCTGAAGATGGCGACATGATGACTCCTCTTTGATGTTCAATGCTGGTTGGTTGACCGCCTCCATGAGGTCGATCACCAAGGTCCGATGGTACACCGTATGCCATACCCTCCGCATTCCTCGCGGGCCACCGCACAGGTTATATACTTGGGGAGTCGCTGGCATGTCTCGTAGGAAAAAAGGACGGTTGGTCCATGACACATATTCTTCTCGGAGTCACCGGCAGCATCGCCGCGTTCAAGGCCTGCCATCTCGCCTCCGATTGGAGCAAGCAGGGGCATGAGGTGCGTGTGGTGATGACCGCCGCCGCACAGGAGTTCGTCACTCCCCTGACGTTCAGTTCCCTCACCCACACGCCGACACGCACGTCCATGTTCGCCGCCGGACATCGTCCCGGCGCTACGGCCGACGTGGCACCCGGACCGGACGGTCCGCTGCAGATCAGCCACGTGGCCGACGCGAAGTGGGCGAATCTGCTGGCAGTCGCTCCGGCGAGCGCCGATATCATCGCGAAAATCGCCTGCGGCATCGCCGATGACCAGCTGACCAGCACCATACTCGCGTACGACAAGGGACCGAAGATCCTGTGCCCCGCCATGAACGTGCATATGTATGAAAACGCCGTGACGCAACGCAATCTCAATACCTGCCGTGAGCTCGGTTGGACGATTGTGGAGCCGGAAAGCGGCATGCTGGCCTGCGGCGACGCCGGCAAGGGACGTATGGAGGAGCCGGCACGCATCGAAACGGCGGTGGAAGCGCTGCTGCTTGCGAATCGTCCGGACGGCGAGCTGCCGCTTAAGGGACTTGCCGTGCTCGTCACCGCCGGCCCGACGCAGGAGCCGCTTGATCCGGTGCGGTTCCTCACCAACCATTCCACCGGCAAGATGGGGTATGCCTTGGCCGAACAGGCACGCGATCTGGGCGCGCAGGTGACGCTTGTGTCCGGTCCGGTGGCGTTGGACGCCCCGTATGGCGTGGATGTGGTCGATGTCACGACCGCACGGGATATGTTCGACGCGGTGACGAACCGGTTCGCGGACACGGACATCACCGTCATGGCCGCGGCCGTCGGCGATTTCCGTCCGGTCGAGCCGGCCCGGGACAAGATCAAGAAGAACGGGCGCAGCGGCATCGAACTCGAACTCACCTCGAATCCGGACATTCTGGCTTGGGCCGGCGAACATAAGCGGCCGGACCAGACATTGTGCGGATTCGCCATGGAAACGCGCGACCTTGAGACCAACGCCGCGAAAAAGCTCGCTTCCAAGCATTGCGACATGCTGGCGGCCAACAACCTGCGCACCCCCGGCGCCGGTTTCGCAGCGGACACGAACGTGGTGACGGTGCTGACGCCGGGCGAAACCGCCGACAGGCCAAACATCGAACGATGGAGCAAGATGGGCAAGGACGCACTTGCGAAACGTATTCTTGTCAAGCTCGCAGCCATGCGTGCGGACGGCGAACGGCGCTAACCGCAGCATTTTCGAATCGCAATAACCGTATCAATCGCAATAATCGCAATATTTCAACGGAACTTCCGCAAAACGCGAAGGAGAACGCAACATGCTTCTGATGGCTGTGGATATCGGCAACACGAACGTCGTGATCGGTTTCATCGACGATGGGCGCATCGCGGGCACGTACCGCATCACCACGAAGGCGAACCACACGTCCGACGAATACGGGCTGATGATCACGCAGTTCCTGGCTTTGAGCGGCTACAAGCCGGCGGATGTCGATGATGTGATCATTTCGTCCGTGGTGCCGAAGGTCATGCATTCGTTCCGTGCGAGCATCGTGAAGTTCCTCGACATCGATCCGATGATCGTGGGACCGGGCATCAAAACGGGACTCAACATCCGCATGGACAATCCGCAGAACATGGGCGCGGACTGCATCGCCGACTGCGCGGGCGCGTATTACGAGTATGGCGGGCCGATTCTGGTGGCTGATTTCGGCACGGCCACCACGTTCAACTACGTCACCGCGGACGCGTCGGTGATTTCCGGACTGATCACCACCGGTATCCGCACCGCCGCGGCCGCACTGTGGGAAGGGACGGCGCAGCTGCCGGAAGTGGAGATCACCCGTCCGAAGTCGATTCTGGCGAAGTCCACGAAACCGGCCATGCAGGCGGGCCTGTACTACAACTTCCTCGGCGGCATCGAACGCACGATCGCGCAGTTCCATAAGGAGATCGACGAGGATTTCCGTGTGGTGGCGACGGGCGGATTGAGCCGCGTGTTCGCCAACGACACGAACATGATCGACATTTACGATCCGGACCTGATTTTCAAGGGCATGCGGCACATCTACGACCGCAACGTCCGCTGATTCAAGAGCCAGCGACGGGAACCGGCGATCATAGCCCGGCAATCTGAAAACCGACGGCCTGCGGATAATGCGCTATCCGCAGGCCGCAATCGATTAAACCAATTACACAGACGCTATTGGATGGTGAAGCCCTGGTTGGCTCCGTATTCTTTCAGGTCCTTCTGCCATAGGGCTATGCCGCCCTTAAGTTTGATGCGGTCGGACGATTCGGTGTTCTTCAACGCATCGCCGATGTTGGAGGTGTCGGAGACCTGACCGCCTGCGGCGATGATGTTGAGCCTGTTCTGCTCTTTGCGCAGCAGGCTCGACCATTTGTAGGCCTTGCCCACCGTGGACCGGAAGTCGCTGCGCGCATACACTTCGAACGGCAGATACTGGTATCCGGTCGACACGTTCTCCGCGGCCTGGGACAGCACGCGGTTGTATTCCTGCCCGCCGAAATAGGGCACTTCGATGCCACGGTCGTCGGTCACCGTGGTCTTGCTGAGGAATTTCGAGTCGGATAGGGTGTTTTTGTCGGCTGGGAACGCGCCGCCATCCACGCGGGTTGTGATGCCTTTGGCATTGTGGCAGGCGTATTCGATGAAACGGTATGAGGCTTCGGGTTTGCGGGAACGTTGCAGCACGGCAAGGGCCGAACCGCCGTTTTCCGATGTGGTGGCCTTGCCGTCGGGCGTCGGCATCTGGGCCACGCGCCACAGGCCGGCCGCGCCGGGAATGTCGGACATGAGCAGCGAAGGCAGCCATGCGCCGGAGAACAGCGAGGCGACTTTGCCTTGTCCCACGGCCGATTTCCATCGATCCGACCATGACGTGAGGTTTGTTGCCACCAAACCCTCATCGATCATCTTCTGCCAGAATTCGGTGAATTCGCGGGTGCCTTTATCTTCGGTGAGTCTGATGGTCACGTTCTTGCCATCGTTGGACGTGGAGAACGGGCGTCCGCCGGCGAGCCAGATCATCGTGTCGTAGAAGCTGGCGTCGCCGGAATCGGCGGTGATGTACACGCCGATTTTCTTGAGTTTTTTGGCGGCCTCGTAGTAGTCGTCCCATGTGCGGATCTTGGACGCGTCCACGCCAACCTGTTCGAACACGCTGTTGTTATAGAAGAAGGCCATCGGGCCGGAGTCCATGGGAAGCCCGTACACCCGTCCGTTGAGCTGCACCGACGCCCAGGTGCCGGGCGTGTAGAAATCGGCATAGCCTTCGGTTCTGCCGGTGATGGGCACGAGCTGGCTGCTGACCGCGTACTGGCGCAATGCGTAATATTCCAGCTGCACCACGTCGGGAATGCCGTAACCGTCTTGGATGGCGTTGTTGAGTTTGTCGTAACCGCTGGTGTTCTTCCAAACCACGTGGATGTCGGGATTGTCTTTTTCGAAGCCGGCGATGACCTGTTTCATGCTCGGCTCCCACGACCATACGGTGATCTGTGTGCGTGTGTCCGTATTGGCCCCGCATGCGGCGGCGCTGGCCGCCATGACGCCCGCGCAGCAGATGGCGATGAGCTGCTTCACCAGTTTCGCCGATTTCAGCACCACGCCCACGGACCTCCGTTTTGTATTTCGCCTGCGATTACCACCATAAGATTATACGGGTCATGCGGAAGCCACGCACAAGCCTGGAAAGACTCCCCATATCCATCCAAATACGCCGAATGCGGAAGAACCGCTCCGGAAGCGAACTTCCAAAGCGGTTCCCTGCGATATCGCATCGGCGGCTAAGCCGGTACGCAATCAAGCTTCGATGCCGAGCTTGGCGCGTTCCTTCTTGGAATACATGAAGGCCGGCAGCTGACGGCCCTGCTTGAGCCAGGCATGGTATTCGGCGGTGGCCGCGAACTCCACATCGGACGCGGAGTTCAGGCAGGTTTCCACGGAATCCTGGATGACGCCGATGATGAAGCCGACGCCCACCACCTGCATGGCGATGTCGTTGCTGATGCCGAACAGCGAGCAGGCCATCGGGATGAGCAGCAGCGAGCCGCCTGCCACGCCGGACGCGCCGCATGCGCCGAGCGCGGAGACCACGGACAGCAGGATGGCCGCCGGCAGGGAGATCTGGATGCCGAGCGTGTTGGCGGCAGCCATGGCCATGATGGTGATGGTGATGGCCGCGCCGTTCATGTTGATGGTGGCGCCCAGCGGAATGGACACGGAGTACATGTCCTTGTCAAGCCCGAGCTTCTCGCACAGCTGCATGTTGACGGGGATGTTCGCAGCGGAGGAGCGGGTGAAGAACGCGGTCAGGCCGGATTCCTTGAAGCAGCGGTAGACCAGCGGGTACGGGTTGCGGCGCAGGAAGATGAAGATGACGAGCGGGCCGAACACGAGCACCATGAGCAGCATGGTGCCGACGAGCAGGAGCAGCAGGCTGCCGTACTTGGTGAACGCGGACAGGCCGTTGTCGGCCACGTTGGTGAACACGAGGCCCATGATGCCGAACGGGGCGAGGTTGATGACCCAGCGGATCACCTGGGACACGGCGTCGGCCACGTTGGCCATGAACGCTTTGGAGCTTTCGTTGGCGATGGACTTCATGGCGAGTCCGAACAGGCAGGCCCACATCAGGATGCAGATGTAGTTGCCATCGATGATGGCCTGGATCGGATTGGCCACGATGTTGGTCAGCAGCGTCTGGATGACTTCGGAAAGGCCTTGCGGCACCACGTCGGCTTTGGCGGCCTTGCCCAAGGACAGGGTCTGCGGGAATAGACGGGAGGTCAGCACGGCCACGACCGCTGCCAGGAACGTGGTGAACAGGTACAGGAACAGCACGGTGCCGAAACGGCGGTCGAGTTTCGACGTGCCCTGCGCAAGGGCGCTGGCCACCAGTACGAACACCAGAATCGGTGCCGCGGCCTTCAACGCGGCCACGAACAGGGTGCCGAATTCGCCGATCCAGGTCACGTGGGGCATGGTCAATGCCAGCACGGTGCCGATGATCAGGCCGACGATGATACGGACGATCAGCGATGCGCCGTTGTAGATGTCGGCGACGCCGCGGACGGCTTTCGAGATTTTACCCATGGTTCTCTCTTACTCTCGTGATGCCGGAAACGCTCCGGCAAGTCAACAGAACGCCATGATAATCGGGCGTGTCGGGCGAGATAGGGGAATGTCCAAAATCGTGGGTTTCTATAAGCCCGCGCCCAACGGCACGTGCGATACGAATCGACGTGGCTCGCCGTTGAGCGGGTCATCGAATCGCAGTTCGCGCGCCACCAATTCCAAGGGTTGCGAAAAGTCGTCGTACGCGCGCTGCACGATGTCCGGGTAGAAATCGTCGCCCAATATCGCCAGTCCGAGCGAATTCATATGCACGCGCAACTGGTGCGTCTTGCCGGTTTTCGGATGCAGCGTGTAATTCACGTACGGTCTGCCGGCAACGAAGCGGATGCCGCTTCCCCGTTCGATCAGCGTTTCCGCGTTGGGCACGTCGGCGCTTTCGTACGCCTGCAATCGTCCGCGATCCTTGTTGATATGCGACCTGCGTACCAGCGGAAACGGCAGGTGCCGGTCGATGCGCACCGCCGTTCCATATCGCGGCCGCTGCGTCGGGGCGAGCGGTGCCAAGCATTCGTAGGTTTTGACGGTTTTGCGATTTTGGAACAGCATCTGGTACGCGCCTCGCGCAGACGGATTACGTACGAACACGACGACGCCTGCGGTCAGTCGGTCCAAACGGTGCGCCGGCGTGATGTTCGGCTCGTCGTACCGCTCGCACAACCGGACCAGCGCGGTTTCGCGATACCACATGCCGCGTGGCGTGGTGGCGAGGAAATGCGGCTTGTCGATGACGATGATGTTCTCGTCCTCGTACAGAACCTCATATTCGAAGGGAATATGAGGTTCCTCGAGCACGTACCGGTGCCTGCGTTCGTTACTCAACGGTGACGGACTTGGCGAGATTGCGCGGCTTGTCGACGTCGTAGTTCTTGAGCTTGGCCATGTCCATGGCGAACAGCTGCAGCGGCACCACGTCCACCAGCGGGCTCATCAGCGTCGGGCATGCGGGACGCCAGAAGACCACGTCGGCGTAACGTTCCACGTCCGGATCGTGTTCCTCGGCCACGGCGATGATGTAGGCGCCACGGGCCTTGACCTCTTCGATGCCGGAGATGACTTTGGAGTGCAGCACGTTGCGGCCGCGCGCCGGCGGCACGATGAATACGACCGGTTCGCCTTCGTCCACCAAAGCGATCGGACCATGTTTCAGTTCGCCCGCGGCGAAGCCTTCGGTGAACGTGTAGGCGATTTCCTTGAGCTTCAACGCGCCTTCCATGGCCACCGGATAGCCCACATGGCGGCCGAGGAACAGGAACGATTTCGCATCCACCATCTGTTCGGCGGCTTCCTGCACGGTCTTGGTCTGGGTGTCGAGAATCCACTGGATCTTGCGGGGCATGTCCTTCAGAGATTCCAAAGTCTGGGCGATTTCGTCTCGATACATGGCACCCTTGACTTGGGCCAGATACAGGCCGAGCACGTATGCGGCGGTGATCTGCGCCACGAACGCCTTGGTGGAGGCGACCGCCACTTCCGGACCGGCGTGGGTGTAGAGCACCGCGTCGGATTCGCGTGGGATGGACGCGCCCTGCGTGTTGCAGATGGCCAATACCTTGGAGCCCTGTTCACGCGCGTGGCGCAACGCCATCAGCGTGTCCATGGTCTCGCCGGACTGCGAAATGGCCACCACCAACGTTCGGGGGGTGAGGATCGGGTCACGGTAGCGGAATTCGTGGGCGAGTTCCACTTCTACCGGAATGCGCACCCAATGCTCGATGGCGTATTTGGCCACCATGCCCGCATACGCGGCCGTGCCGCAGGCGATGACGATGATCTTGTCGATGGCTTTGAAATCATGCTCGTCGATGCGCACCTCATCGAGGTTGATGTTGCCGTTCTCGTCGAGACGCCCCAGCAGAGTGCGCTGCACGGCGGCCGGATCCTCATGGATCTCCTTGTCCATGAAGGAGTCCCAACCGCCCTTTTCGGCGGCGGACGCATCCCAGTCCACGGTGTAGGTCTTCGGATCGGGCACGATGTTGCCCATGAAGTCGGAGACGACGACCTTGTCTGCGGACACCATCACGGCCTGGTCCTGGTCGATTTCCATGGCGCGCTTGGTGTAGGCCACGAACGCGGCCACGTCGGAGCCGAGGAAGTTCTCGCCTTCGCCAAGACCGACCACCAGCGGCGAATCGTGACGGGCGCCGACCACGATGTCCGGCTGGCGCACATCGGTGGCGAGGATGGTGAACGCGCCTTCCAGCATGCGTGCGAGACGGCGGACGGCCTTGAACAGGTCAGGCTTGCCGGTCTCTTCGATGATCTTGTCGCTGATCTTACCCAGCAGCTTCGCCGCGACCTCCGTATCGGTTTCGGAAACGAAATGGTAGCCTTCCGTCTGCAGGTCGAGACGCAGCTGGGACGCGTTTTCGATGATGCCGTTGTGGATGATGGCCACTTTGCCGTCACGCGAGGTGTGCGGATGCGCGTTGGTGTCGTTCGGCACGCCGTTGGTGGCCCAACGGGTATGGCCGATGCCCACGGTGGCTTCCGGCATCGGATCGCGTTCGATGTCCTGCACCAGGTTGGCGAGACGGCCGGCCTTCTTACGCACCGCCACATGGTCCATGCCGGGCGCGGTCAACGCCACGCCGGCCGAATCATATCCACGGTATTCCAATCGCTGAAGACCCTGGAGGCAGACCTCCAAGGGTTTGCCGCACGCGGTCCGAACATTTCCTGCATATCCTACGATTCCACACATAGCTCCTTAGCCTATCGGGTAAGGATGTCAATCATGAAACCAAGCCGCGCGTCCTTACAAATCTTTGCCATATATGCGAAATCCCACTCCCCCAGGGAAATCGTGCGAACCAGTGACGCACGCAACGCGCCCATCGTCGGCGGCAAAAAGAAAACCCAACCCACCGGACGTCTGCGGACGCTTGACGTCAGTGGATTGGGAATTTACGGCAGTACGACAGCCTTACTTGCTACAGGACGTGCTGCAAGAAGTCCTTGAACCTCGACTCCTTCGGATGGTCGATGATCTCCGGTCCGCCCTGTTCGACGACCACGCCACCGTCCATGAAGACGATCTGGTCGGCGACCTCGCGCGCGAAGCCGATCTCATGGGTGACGACCACCATGGTCATGCCTTCCTTGGCGAGGTCGAGCATGACGTTGAGCACTTCGCCGACGAGTTCCGGATCGAGCGCGGATGTCGGTTCGTCGAACAGCATGATCTCCGGCTTCATGGCAAGCGCGCGGGCGATGGCCACGCGCTGCTGCTGGCCGCCGGACAGCTGTGCCGGATAGTAGTCGAGACGCTCCCCCATGCCGACGCGGTTCAGCTCCTGAATGGCGAGTTCGCGGGCTTCCTTCTTGTCCATGTGCTTGACGTGGACCGGAGCCTCCATGACGTTTTCAAGAGCCGTCATGTGCGGGAACAGGTTGAAGCGCTGGAACACCATGCCGAGTTTGGAACGCTGTTCGGCCACTTCCTTGTCGTTCAGGGTCTGCAGCACACGTTCGCCGCCCTTGTCGACGTACTTGTAGCCGATCATTTCGCCGTCGACGTCGATTTCGCCGCCGGTCAGGGTTTCCAGCTGGTTGATCAGACGCAGGAACGTGGATTTGCCGGAACCGGACGGTCCGAGAATCACGGTGACGGTGCCGGGCATGACGGTCATGTCGATGCCTTTGAGCACGTGCAGGTTGCCGAAGGCCTTGTGCACCTGGGTCGCCTTGACGGCGGGAACGATTTCGTTGGTTGTGATTTCGCTCATGGTCATTCCCCTCACGCGGTCATTCCCGCGAACGTGGCTTCGTTCTGCTTGTCGACGTCATCCTTGGGTTCGCCGAAGGTCTTGCCCGGCAGCGGCGTGCGCTTGCCGCGGGCTCCGGCGGGACGGGCGTCGAAGCCCTTGCCGAAGTGCTTTTCAAGTCGCGACTGGATGACCATCAGGATGGAGGTGATGACCAGATACCAGATGCACGCCACGATCAGCAGCGGAATCGGCTTGTACAGACGGGTCGCAATCGCCGTGGTGGCGAACTGCAGTTCCAGCGTGAACGGCACGGCGTTGACAAGCGACGTGGTCTTCAGCATGCCGATGAACTCGTTGCCGGTCGGCGGGATGATGATGCGCATGGCCTGCGGCAGCACGATGCGACGCATGATGAGCGTGCGCTTCATGCCGAGGGCCTTTGCGGCTTCCGTCTGCCCCGGATCGACGGCCTCGAGGCCGGCGCGCACGATTTCGGCCAGGTAGGCGGCTTCGTTCAGGGCCAAGCCCAGCCATGCGGCGTTGAACGCGGTGATGACAGACTGGGAGTCAATGCTCCAGAATTCGATTGAGGTGAACGGGATGCCCACGCCGATACGTGGCACCAGCACCGCGAACAGACCCCAGAAGACCAGCTGCGTGTACACAGGGGTTCCACGGAAGAACCAGATGTAGAACCAGCTCACGCCGCGCAGCACCGGGTTGATGGATTTGCGCATGACCGCCAGAATGACCGCCAGAATGATGGCGATGACCATCGAGATGACGGTCAGCAGCAGCGTGTACTTGATGCCTTCCAGTACGTTCTCGTTGAACAGGTATTTCCAGACCACATTCCATTCGAAACGCGGATTGGTGACCAAAGCCTGCACCAGCATCGCGGCGAAGAGCGCGACGATGATGGCCGCCACGATCGGACCCGTACGCTTGACAGGCAAGGCTTTAATGCGATTGGGAATATCGAGGCCGTCGCCGTCGACTTGTTTCTTCGCCATGATGCTGTTTCCTTTTTCTATCTATCTGATGAGATCAGTTGAGGTCGGTCGGATTGATCTCAGCCTTGTCGAGAGCGCCGGACTCGACGCCCCAATGCTTGAGGATCTTCATGTACGTGCCGTCATCCATCAGCTTCT
>OBXW01000500.1_pt1 | contig 26077 bp, 40 predicted proteins | sample 1495431 | NCBI WGS metagenome assembly OBXW01 (sample SAMEA2580166, study PRJEB22360) | human gut metagenome | biome: human gut; feature: human-associated habitat; material: faeces | place: Denmark | collected 2008/2010 | reverse complement strand
ATGAAGATTCCGACGTTACTAACTGAGTGTTGTATCTAATCGTGGGGGCAGGTCACAGATACTGGTCATTCATCAGGATGTTCAGCATAGTGTCTTCAGTTAATCTCAATAAATAAACGATGGAGTCTAAGAAATGGATAAAACTAGAAAATATGATAGAGCCTTACAACTTGAGATCCTCAACGCTCTTATAGATTGTGCTCCCAACTCTTTAAACAAGGCACAGGAGCGAGACCTCATTGAGAAGTTTGATAACTATGATCACTTTGTGGCGTGCATGCTATATCTTGAAATGCATAGTCTTGTTTCTACACCCTTCGTACGCAGCGAAACCATGGCTGGCGTTGATTTTATTTTCAACGCCCCATACTGCAACATTACAGAGAAAGGAATTGATTTTCTTCTTGATGATGGCGGCTTAAGTGCGATCCTTAAGGTTCAAACCGTTCGGTTACACAATGACACGATTGTTGCCCTTGAGGATATAATCCGTGTCGCAAATATATCTGAAGATCAGAAGAAGGGATTGATTTCAAAACTCCGAGAGCTTCCGGGAGACGCCATAAAACATTTGACCCTACAGTTACTGACTCAGGGGGTTCTGAATCTGCCGAACGCACTTCGACTAATTCAAACAACCCTCCAGTAGGGCTAAACTCGTCAGAGGGGCGAATTAACTCAAATTTGCCCCATCCCAGTGTTTTACTTAAAAACACCCAAAATTCCTTCCGGGTATCTGCATGAATGTAGAAACTGTTCTTATGCATTACAGCAGTGAATATTATCATCGAATACGTTCTCTTGCTGTCTTCGCTCTGTGGCATTCCCAACACAACGACTCAAGATTGGAATCGTCATCAGTACCGCCATGAGCTTTTGGGATTATGTGGTCAACGCTGGTCGCTTTCTTCGCTATCTTCTGCCGGCGATGGTTCTGACACAGGAATTGATCACGCTGTAGGATACGCTCCCGTATGATTTCCCAGGACCGCCCATAACCACGTTCTTGTCTGCTCTTTCCTGCCTGATAACTCCGCCAGCCGTCACCAGCATGCTGCTGTCGGTGTTGGTCACAATATCCGCTGACATCATTGGTGATTGCCGCACACCCTTTGTGTCGGCATGGGCGTTTAGCGCGTGCTGGCATCGGTATAATCCTGTTTATTAGATACAAATTTTTTAGTATGAGGAAAGAAAACGGAAACGGTCGTTAGCTGAATTTTTTCATAAATAGAAAGAGCCTCTGCGATTGTCGCCCGTTACAGCCGAGCTCGCCAGAAGGCCCCGTTAAAAGGAAGGCAGAAAATCTATGCATAGAAGCGAAGGCTTTGACAACGTTCTTAATTTTATGACAGAAATAAAAAAGCATTACCTTGAAAGGTAATGCTTTTTCACTCAAATTGAGTCTTATAACTATTAAATTAATGTAATTTTAATATCATAGCTTTCAAGCCCAGTCATTTTTTCACGGGCAGTAAACTGGATGTCGGAAACTTCTTTTCCTGTCTTTTTTTTGAGTTCAATAATTTTTTTCGTAATGAATTCAGAAATATCCGCTTCAGTTTTTCTTTTTAAATCTTCAACGTTCATTGTTTACCTCTCTTGATCTCTAACATATCCACGCCAGGCATGTTACATTCCCCATGGAGCACTTTTAAAAGCGCTGACATGCTTAAAAGATAGAATGGAAAGACCCAATAATCAAGAGGTTGCAGTACAATCCTCATACAATAATAGCTCACAAACCACACAAACCGCTGAACTGAAATCTGGGTCGATAACGAAACCATCAGATATCATTTCAAAAGCTTCGATGCTGCTTCGAGAATCTCTTCGGAACTGACATCACGATCGGAGGCTACATAAACTATTTTATGGTCTCCTGTCAGAGATGGAAATCCCGCAGACATCACGGGTAGATGAGCTTTTTCCCCATTAGGAAACTCACGCATTATCGTTGTAATACCCTTCATTACGGATACAACTACTGCTGGTTCGGAGTTAAAAAAAACAATTACTTTTTTCATAATTATACCGTGATGGTTCTTACATAAATGAACGGTTAAGCATACAAAAAAGGCTCCATAAGGAGCCTGAAATTTATTTTCTAAAATCTAACGAAGTCTGACTAGAACGAATGTATAGTGCAACATTATCAAATGTTATCATTGTTGATTTGCAAAAAATACATTTTGCTCCGAAAGGATTTTTTTCAGTAACATCAAAGCTTGACGTTCTGTACTGAGATCCGTGACAACACGGGCATCTGAAGTGAATATTGTTAGTAATAACAGTACCCTTATACAGCCACGACATTAACTGCTGAGGGGCCTTTAGGTCCCTGTTCAACACTAAATTCTACTTCCTGATTCTCATTCAGTGTCTTGAAATCATTGCTCTGGATAGCAGAGAAGTGTACAAACACATCTTTACTGCCATCTTTAGGGGTGATAAACCCAAAACCTTTTTCAGGATTGAACCATTTAACTAAACCAGTCATTTTATTAGACATAATAATTACCTTAATTGAGTGAGCCCTTGGGCAGAATGGTCCGAAAAAAATTATCAGAGAGAAAAGCTAACAAGGAAATCTCAACAGGAACAAGAAATAAAATTATTACAGTGACTGCTTCAGATAAATTCGTAACAAACCAGAGATTCATTAACGCATGATTAACCAAACATAGCAAGGTTTAGTTTTGTAAGTAAATCACCCATGATTTTGAACATAAAAATTATTTTAAATGGCTAAAATTGAAAATTATGCCATGCTGCTTAAGACCTTTATCTATCACCCTAAGTTGTCAGGGATTTTTGACTCACGGATGAGTCGTATTTCATTCATTGGACAATTCAAATGTAGTACCTATAAAAAGTACTAACCTCTTAATTTTTCGCTTTATTCAGCATATTTCTATGCGGTCCACTATTAGTATTCCTTATGGCCCCATAAATGCTTTCACAAGTCAATCCGGCATTGAAGCGGTCGTCAGCAATCTCAGCATAATATTTAGCTTCTGCTGCAATACTTCCGAGCATGTCGGCAAGCATTGTGGCGTCGGCTCCGGCTGTTTTGCTTCTGGCGGAAGCGGCAATATTTGCGGTGTGCTTTGCGGCGTCCAGGTGGATGGCAAGTTTGGTTGCTTCGTTGCGCAACTGGCTAACAGTAACAGACAGACTAGCAGCAGTAGCAGCTGCTTTAGCGGCTTGTGCTTGTGCATCTTTAACGGCCTCATCACGGGCAATAATTCGCCCCTGTTCAATAATGCGGGCGACAATTTGGACATTAGCTTCCTGAGAGGATTCAGCGCTGTCGCGTTCCGCCCATTTCTTCTGCCAGCCACGGTCGCTCCAGACGCTTCCGGCAAGAAACGCACCGGCCACCAGCAGCAACACAGCAAATATTTTATTCACTGGTCTATCCCCCAGCACGTCAGCGCACTTTCTTGATCCCGTCGCTCTACCTGACCGTAACAGCCATTTTTCTGACCTTTTGTCAGGCGACAATCGCGTCCGCCGTCTTTAATCCACCAGCGGATCGCTTCACAGGCTCCTTTTCGGTCGCCAGCATTGATCCGTTTGTAGAAAGTGGAAGGGAAGCATTTTCCGGGACCGATGTTATAAGGGCAGAAAGAAGCGATACCCGCTTTCTGAGGTTCACTCAGCGGGACTTGGATATTTTTCTCTACCCACGCCAGCGCCTTGTCGCGTTCTATGGCGTTCACCTGGGCGCATTTCTCAGCAGACAGTTTCATGCTCTGAACTACTGGCTTACCGTCAACCATCGTGGCGCCACGGCAAATGGTCCACACTCCGCCGCCGTCGCGATATGCCGTCAGGCTGTTACCCTCTTTCTCATCCAGAAACTGATCGAGAATCACGGGTGCGGAAGCCCCCGCAAGAATCAGACCAACGACCGCTGCGCTCAGTTTATTCTTCAGCTTTGGTGGCATTGCCATTAAGCCGATCCTCCCTTTCCTTTTTCCTGTAATACCAGTTCACTGCACAGGTGATAACAGTGCATGCAATACCGACAATAATTGCCCAGTCGCTCAGGCTTAACCCTGCAATTCTGTCGGCCAACATCCAGGACACCTCTTTTGCTGTTTTAGCTGTTTCGGCATATGCCTTCGCTGATACACCGCAGCCGGCAAGCGTGGTTCCTGATCCATATGAAAGTCTGCTGTAAATGGTGCTCATTCTGGTCATAGCCCTACCTCCGATTTTTCGGATGGCGTTGTGTGTAATTAAAGGGTCAGGCTTCACGGGCTGGATTTATCAACAAAGCACGTAGTGAGTGATACCCGTGAGCCTGAAATGAAAAAGGCTGCCAGTTGGCAGCCTCGAAGTGAGTTAAGTTGTTTACATTGGCGGAGAGAGAGGACCTTCTAACACCTCTGCTTCACCGTTATGGCAAATGTCATCACCCCTTGTCAGATGCCAGACACCTGTGATTGTTTTACCCGATTCCAGATCATCAACAGTGTCATTCGTGTAGTACGCTACCTGTACAACACCGACATGCTGAATCCAGTAATACCCTTCTTTCATACATTCCTCCGCGATACTCAGCAGATAGTATAGAGCGGAACAGATAATGCAGCGTTGCCAGAAGCCACAACTCAATGTTTGCTGTCCGTGGTGCTCATTCTGGTCATAGCCCTACCTCCGATTTCTTCGGATGGCGCTGTGTGTGATGAAAGGCTCAGGCTTCACGGGCTGGATTTATCTACAAAGCACGTAGCGGATGTTTCCCGTAAGTCTGCAACTAGTGAATATGTCTGAAATATCAGAGTGTTTATTAAAACAACTCGATAAGTGTGGTAAAATCTGGATATATTCCTTTAATTTACTTTGTACCAATGATTACTAAACCCTGCCCCTTTTGCGGGAAACTGATCACCTTACATGCCCTGATGTGCCCACATTGCCAAACCGTAAACCCGTTCGTGAAGGCAGTTAAAAGAGAGAGATTTAAAAACGTTTGCCTCACCGCTATAGCGATCACCTTGGCAGGGGTTGTTATCTGGTTCTCTTTTTGAACATAAATTTATGTCGTTTGCACAAAATCCGACCTGCTTACCTTTCATGCAAAACAAAGTCGGCTGGGACGAACAGGAGGGGAGAGTAAAAAATCCGTTCAAATAACCAGTTCAAAAACAACATTGTTCCTGAGAGGAGAGTTCTCATCAGCAGGTTCTTTGCGAAACTGTTTTCTTAGTGCTATTCCCGCAAACACTGTCTTCTCGGTGCCTCATCACAATCAATCTATACTCGTTATCTTACTAATGGCTATATCAATTCAGTCACCGATATTTTTTATCAGCCCACATCTTTTCATAAAAATAAGATTTTCTGGGCAAATTAAGGTAAAGTTGAAGTCCATCCATCAAGGAAAAGCCTATGTCAGAACGTAAAGACTCTAAATCACGCCGTAACTATCTTGTCAAATGCACCTGCCCAAACTGTACCCAGCAATCTGAACACAGTTTTTCAAGAGTACAAAAAGGTTCCCTTTTAATCTGTCCTCATTGCAATAAAGTATTCCAGACGAATCAAAAAGAAGCAGCCTGAATCTGTTTGAGATACTGTTTCTCGCACAGAATCACTTCATCTGTATTTTAAGATTAATTAAGCTACAGATAATAAAAAACCCGCTGGCTGCGGGTTTAGTATTTTCATATTAAATGAATAGTAATTATTGTGATATCTGGGAAAACCATCCCCTTGCGTACTTTATCGTGTAAAGCAAGCAGTCAGTCTCTGAACGTTAGACTTTTCGTGCAGTGAACCAACACTTAACGACAATGGTCAGTATACTTTCTCATTCAAGATTGAGATGAAATATGCTCACCGTTGCCTTTAATGCCGGATCAGTAACATTTTAACTCTACTGATCCAACAATACATCCATTACTTCTGTCAGTATGTCTACTCAGGCTTTAGCCGTCATCGATATTGCATACAGACAAAAAAGGATTTTACTCTGTGATAGCTACGTTGCCAGCAACCGGACCTTTGGCACCATTCTCAATGGAGAATGAGACTTTTTGACCTTCGAACAAGGTGCGGAAATTATCGCTCTGGATAGCAGAGAAATGTACAAACACATCTTTACTACCATCAGCAGGAGAGATAAAACCGAATCCCTTATCAGCATTAAACCATTTTACTAAACCAGTCATTTTATTTGACATTTTTATTCCTTAATTTGGCCTTCCGGCGAACATGGTTTTATTACAGAAACTACTTAGCGCTTAGTGGAGAGACTCAAAGAAGGGATAAATATACAACACCTGAAATGAGAACTGCTTTAGTAAACTACTTTGTATTTTGTCTGTTCTTCAAACCGACGCAATCATTAACGCATGGGCGTATGTAATAATCAATGTTTATTTTAGCCGTCCAGATCTCACGATGGCCGAAAAGTATTTCTGGCATTATCTACAGGCATGTGTATAGTGCACCTCGTTATTAGCTTTAAGGAATTTTTTTGTCTCGTAAAATGACAGGAATTGTCACAGCCTTTGACTGCAAAAGCGGTAAAGGTCTAATCACCCCCTCCGATGGTCGCATAGATGTTCAGCTTCACATTTCAGCTCTAAATCTCCGTGACTCAGAAGTACTCCTTCCCGGATTGCGCGTTGAGTTTTGTCGAATAAATGGTCTACGAGGCCCATCTGCAGCGAACGTGTATCTCTCATGACTTGTAGCTCACCCTGACTTCTGGAATCATAAAAGAGAATTTAAAAACAGGGAGAGTTTCATATGTATCCGAAAATCTATCTAAACGACTGGCTAACAGGTCTTAAGAGCTCATGCTGCACGCTGATAGTGACTATACTCCTTTTCATCTAACCTGTTAGGTTGCCGCGTCCTGCTGGCCTCGGCTTGAAAACAGGGGCCAGGAATCATGGTATCATCTGGAAAATACTGCAAAATCAAGCTGATGTTGCAACAAGTTGCGGAGCGAAATAACAATAGTTAACAGACTAAATAGCTTTTTGGAATTCCACAACCTTTTTTGCTTTATATGTGTCTGTATTTTTTTTCGTGCATTCTATATCCATCTCCAGAGTTACATCCACCATCGCCAGGCAGCCTTCAATAAACCCCTCAGCAGCCTGCAGTCGCTTTAATACTTGCGTATGGGAAATTCCCAACTTTGTCCCCATAACACGAACGGGAATACAATGGATGTAATACCATTCAAGCATCACACATAAAAGAGGATCATGTTTCTTAAGCCTGGCCATAGCGCCATTAATAATTAACCCATCGTTATCACTGCAAGACAATCTGGTTTTGCATGCCTGGGGCAACAGCCCCTTGAATCCTGCTGCTACTGGAGAATAGTTCACTCCTGAACTATCGCTTGCCACCCAACCGCCCCATCGTTTTAAAGTCATCTGAATATCTCGCATGTTATCTCCCCTATTCATGCCAGTACGCCGATTGCCAGCGCACGATCTATAACCCGAAAAATAAGCAACAACTGGTCACCATATTTCGCTTCAAATGCCACAGAATCAGCATGCAACTCATCGTGATGTTCTCTGCACAGTGGTATAACAAACAAGTCGTGCGCCTTTGTTCCCATCCCCCCCTGTCCATGGCCAATCAGGTGATGCGGATCATCTGCCGGTCGCCTATAGCTTTCGCAGGGTTGAGTTTTAATCCATGCCAGATATCTGGGAGCCGTCCAGCGATTACCTCTCGCCAGCTCTGCAGGTTGTTCGCTGTAGTGGTCACGCAAATGGTCATCACAATGTCCACACAGGAGAACCGATCCGGGTTCATGACGCATAGTGGTTAACTCGTGATAATGGTAATCGCTGTGTGGCCACTGGCAGCAATTACCGCCATAACACAGAAGCCAGTAATCAAGACCACTCAAACCACCAGCAGCCTTTATAACCTTTTCATCCAGGAAGAACGGCCTCAGGGACCCGTCACTGGCAAGCGGCTGGCGAACGTCAGGAACACGGCCAGCAGGCAACCGTTCCATGACTGCCGGCTGGCTTTCCACCAGTACACACTCACAACTGAATAATGACATGAGCTCGCTGCCCGGCTTGAGCAGCACAACTCCAAGCTCACGCGCAACCACCGGCTTCAGCAGCGCCCTCATTCTGCTATCTCCCCGATAACTATTTGTCCCTTTTCTCCCCATAATTTTGTGACGCGTGAATCCCAGATGTGAGCGTCATCTTCGTAAAGGGCATCCATCAGCGCTTTCATCATGTTGTCGAAATCAGGTTTAGCCTGGTGTGGTTTACCGTTTAACTCAGCCCGTTTCTTTTTGTTCCAGCTCGCAGGCATCGGAAGAATGAAGGTGACATGCGAACCGCTTTCCGGCAGCTCAACACCCTGCAGACGAACTTCATCACAGAAAGCCCGGTAACGCAGAACCTCGGGGCGTTTTTTCCATTTGTCAGCGCGCGTCATTCTGGGCTTGCCCATTGGGGTGATATCGTAGACTTTCACATTCACCTCCAGATCCGTTGTTGCCAGGTTCTGTCCTGACGCGGAGGCTTAGATGTTTCTGGCAAGAACGCACTAATCGTCCAGTGAATGAAGTCATTATCCAGACTGCGCTCGGTCTTAATCTGCTTTGCGCGATAGCGGGCTTCCAGCTCGTCGGCTTGCTCGGTTGTGCATTCGTGATGGTGGAACCAGGAATATTTCATCGCCATCACCCCGCAAAACTCATGAGCTGCGCTGCGGCGTTTTCCGCTTCACGCTGAGTCTTGAATGCCCGGGACAATACCCAGCGCCACAGAACATCGAGCGCGGCTTTGTACAACTGCTGGAATTCAGTCTCTTCCATGTTGGCGAAAGCAATGCTGCGGGGGTGTTTACGAAGGGTTCCGTCAGGCAGTTGAATGGCGTCGTAGTGGCCAGCCTCGACAATTACCCAGGCTCGGTATGCATCAAAAGATTTGCAGGCGCTGATACTTCCTGCACGCCTGTCAGCGATTCGATCGAGGTATTGCTCAGCTGCATCAAGAAGCGCACCTTCGTTTCCACCAAATGCCGCGAGATATTTAGCGTACCCGGTCACCAATTTTCGTTCATTGGAGGAGATCGCCCCGCCAGTAGGTTCCCAGTATTCAAACCCGAGATTCAGGAGCGCAAAGAAACGGCGATGGAAAGCGGGATTCCTCACCTGACGAAATTCGGCTACCAGTACGGCACCGAGTTTGATTTTTGATTGCAGAATATCGCTGGTCTCGGGAGTGGCCGGGATCAGGATTCCTGAAGATTGCTTGATGAGTTGTAGTTCGTGCGCCATGGTTTCTCTCCGTGGCGCAGTAGGTTACGGTTGTTCAGACCGTTGATTTCATATTATCAGAAGGCGGAGTTACCCGGTAGCCGAGACGGCGGATAAATTGCACAAAACCATTGGGAGTAAAGACTTCTTCATCATCGAGCAAAGGTCGCATTGATACCATTCCATTAACGCGATATATCAGATGCCTGCCAGATGAAGGAAAGCTAAACATAACACAACCATCAGAACGTCTGACAAGGTCGTACCAATGATCATCTGATGCCTGCAATGCTGAATTACTCACTTTTTATTCTCCCTTCAATCGACACAGACGCGGTTAAAAGTTGTCGGCAACAGCATCAAAGGGATACACATTTTCGGTATTCTGTTATCTGCGCGCCGGCTAACCCAAGTTCAGTAAAACCAGTCGTCGGCGCTTTCCCATGTTTCCTGCAGGATTTCCTCCACCTTCGTTTTATCGCCCTTATCGCCACCGAAAACAGTCAGGCTATCGCCGCCAGCCCTGCGGATAACCAGAGAACAATTTTCATATTGATTCTGAAGTCGTTTAAGCAACTCTTTCTCAAGTGCAGGTATGGCGCGGCGCGGCAGGTCTTTTGATTTGTTGATGGTAAGTTCTATCTTCATAATTCCCTCTACATCAATATACTGTACATTTATACAGTAAACCTATTAAACCTCATATTCAAGTGGTTAATAGCACTTTTTGCCAAAGCCATATCTTTGTATACACTAAGTTTTTCCGAGCATTCGGAATTTACTAAATCGGAGAGGAAAAACTGTGTAGGCAAGAAAAAACCCGCCGAAGCGGGTTAGAAGTGCGGGTGCGTTGAGGATACCAAACTAAAAGAGTGGCGGGGATCGCTTCCGTCTTGCTCTCTTACTCAACTTCGTAGGTTAAATCAATGCAGCTTGTCATTTTTAGCGAGCGAATCTACAAAGCTTACCTGAGACACATCTTCTTGCTGTCTTTTCTTCCCCAGTACATCAACACTACTGAGGTCTTTTTCTGCGGGCTTATTTAGTTTTGCCAACTGGTTCCTGAGGGATTTCATTTCGATTTTCAGGGTGGATATTTCATTGGTCATTTTTCCACCAGCCCCTTCCCACTCTTTAACGAGATTCCGGCGGGCTTTCTCGTAGTCATCCTGCAGCAGACGCTTCAGGTCATGGATTTTTAACTGAACAACGATATTAGCAGCGCAAAAAACATATACGCTTAAGGCTAAAAAAGAAAAAATCAGTACGGCGATGTCGTTAATCGGCATGAACCCTTCACCCTCCCAATGTAAAGACCGTATAATCTTACTGTATTCACACTCAGATCATTACTCCTATGACTTGTTTCCACTCTCGTCAGCATTGGTTCGTTCTAACTCCCACTCAACATCCCTCCCCTGGTACTGCGGCATTACCTCACCTTTGTCTACACTTGTCACAACCTTGTATGACTCATTTTTCCACAAGCCAGTCTGTGGGCAGATCTGGCCTGATGAACACGATGAAACCGATGGTCTTGAGTATGGGTTGTCATTAGTGCTGTAGAAATTACCGTATCCAGAACCATTTATTGAAGAAACCATAAAAACACCACTTAAATAACCAGACATAATTGCTCAAAGCGGCAATTAATGCTGATTATTAACAATGTCACATCCTAACTGTGAATTTAGTCACACCAATACCATCAAGAAACGTTACTGCGTAGTCGCGAGCATGGCTGTACGACAGTCATTCCAACCCTCCGCGTACATTTTGGCGTCCTGCCAGTTTGTCTGTACGTCAGGGTATGTTGTTTCGACCGTGGTTGGCTCTGCCACTATCGGTGCTGGCTACTCTTTGATATGCAGCCGCGGTTCACCGTCTTTCGGCGCAGGCCAGTCGCGCTGCTTGTTCACCGCCAGTTTTTCTACCATCGCCAGGGTAATCTGCTCATCAGTAATACCGGCACGACGTTGCTCATCCCATAACAAGAATTGCATGTCAGCCCATTCGCTAAGATCGCCTGGTTCAGCAGCAGCCTCGAGCGCTTCTTTGGAAAGGTGCTTCAGCGGTCCAACTGGACCGACATCGCCGAAAGGAGCCTGTGACCATGCTGCATGTTCACGGCGTACTTGCTCACGGGCCATCGACTCCAGAACCCCATTAAACACTTTCACTGCATCAGCCATTGCGTAGCCGAGATTGCCGCCATCGCTTTGAGCGGATGCTTTGCTGAGAATTCCGTGTATCTGGCGCAGGCGCTCGAGTGATACAGGACCGTGCGCCGGGTGGTTGTTGGTGGTCATACTGATGTTCTCCCGTAAAACGCCAGAACCCGTTGCATCGCCGGACTTGTGCGGCATACTAATGCGACCACGTTTTTTCTCATGCTCGATTTGAGTTGCTTGATATTCTGCTCGCCACCGGGCTGAAGCATGTAGACCGGGTGATGCGGATCGCCAGCGCGAATAACTACCGCTCTGCGTACCAGGTGAAGCAGCAGGTTGTGTGCCTTCTTGCAGTCGCATCCCAGAAGGTTCTGAACCTGACGCGGCGTTACGGTCTGGTTAGCCTGAAGAAAATCAACGATTGCCCACAGTGATTTGCTTGCCATAGTGATTTGCCCTCGAAGTTATTTAACGATCCGGAGATGACTAACGTTCTTGCGATAGCTGCCCCAGTCAAAGTTCACCCACATTCCGCAATCCATCTGGAGACGGTCGATAACCCGCGTGCCCAACGCTCCGAGAAGTTCTTCGTGGTTGAGGTTCGTCAGGATCCCTACCGGACGCATCGACGACAAGCGACGGTCGATAATCTGATTCAGAATGACTTTCTCGCCATTGCTACCACGCTGGATACCGACTTCATCCAGCACCAGCAGATCGACTTTGCAGAGGTCACCCAGCAATGCGGCCTCTGACTGACCACCGTCGTAGCATTCGCGAACGCGCAGCATCAGGTCTGGGATAGTGACGACCAGCACGCTATGTCCTCCAGAAAGCAGATGATTTCCGATTGCCGCGGCGAGATGGTTTTTCCCTGTGCCAGGACTACCGCTGAACACGAAACTTGCGAACCCAGCGCCGAAATTTTGTGCGTAGCTCTTTGCCATCGTGAAGGCTTTACGCTGCCCTTCCCCGGATACCTGATAATTCGCAAAGGTGCAGCTGCGGTGCAGGCTTTGAATTCCTGAGCGACCGAAGATTTTCTCTGTCCGGGCTTTCTGGTTCAGCCTGTCCAGTTCTTCACACCGCTTCAGGCCCTCTTCCCGCTGCCACGCCAGCAACTCTGCTGCACTTGTGAACTTCGGCTGAACGCCTGGTGGAATGAGTTTTTTCAGGCGCTCGAGCGCACTTCCGGTACCAACTATGTTTTTCATCGCTACCCCCTGAATCCGGTCGGAATCACTTTATCTGGCTGAGAAATTTTGTTCGGATCCCGTTTTCCATCAGGTGCCGCGAAAGACCACGACTCTTCGTAGTGCTTTGAGGGGCCAAAAAACGTGGAAGCCTGTTTCACATACTCGGTGTTAAGTTTCCCAGCAGCAGTTACGTAATCCGCGTATCGCCGAACACCATCGGTAAGTTCCTGCACTGTTGCCCCGGATTTAATACGTGCATTCCAGGCTTTGAACGCATCAGCCTTGCTGTTACCACCGGCGCGTTTAGGGTATTCCTGCCACGCCAGTTCAAAATCATCCGTGTAAGTATTTTTCCCCCGGGGTGTGGCGGCGCCATGCCCCAAAATATCTTTATCCTGATCTTGTTCCTGATCCTGTTCCTGATCTTGGCTTCGTAGCCCCTTCGAAGCCCCTTCAGAAATTTGGCGCGATTCACGTTTTAAATTGAGGTGGAAATCTGTTTTATAACGTTCATAAAATGATGATAAAAAAGGGTTTTCAGGTAATGACATATACTCATTCCTGACACCAGCACAGCGGTTATCCCCTGGCTTCAGCGATCGACCAACCTGATAAGCGGCCATTTCATGCACCCAAACCATCTCAGTGTCCTCGTCATAGCTACAAAATCCCGCTTCAATGGAGCTTTTTAGCCCCTTCGAAGCCCCTTCCAAGCCCAGACCCGTTTCATGGGCTATGTACAGAATTGGCAGGTAATACAACCCGAGCATGTTAGCGTGTGGCGAGGTCATCAGATAGAACGAGACCACCTGCGCCTCCGCGCCTTGTTTCCTCAGTTCTCGGCCTGTTTTTCCAAGCCAGAACTGAGGCGCAACGGTTGCGTAATCACGCATAAAAACCTCTTAATCGCTAAAGTGGCGGCCCATCTATCTTTCTGAAGGCTGATTTTTCTGACATAATTTCCTCGCAATGAGTCCACAACGAATTGCACCTGAAAGCCGTTGGTGTTCAAGCACCGCGGCTTTCGCCATTTTTGAACCGGTCATACAGCCCCCAGCATCATTTGCACCATCTCCATTAGTGGTCCGGTTACGAGGCGCAACTGGTAAATGCCGTTATTTCACGCAGCGGCGTGCTGGCAAACCGCTTTGAATACGAGTGGTACGGACCATGGGAAAAAGTAGTCGGGAAATTCCAGATTCGTAAAGGCGACAAAGGAGAATACCGTGTTCCTGGCTGGACCCTTGCTGACGAAACGGGCATTGGCATCATCATCCGCGCAACGCTGAAAGGTGAAGATCAACCGAGAGAACTTGACCTGTTACTGGCACAGGCCAGAACTCGTAATTCAACGCTTTGGGCTGACGACCCTCGCCAGCAGCTCGCTTATCTCGCAGTTAAACGCTGGGCAAGACTGTTCTGCCCGGATGTAATTCTCGGCGTGTATACCCCTGATGAACTGGATGATCGCCGTGAAGGGCGAGAAGTTAACCCAGCTCCAGTGCAACACGTTAGCCTGTCTGAAATTTCAGGTGACACCGTCACAACCACGCAGAGCGCGCAGGAATCGTCAGCAAATATCGACTCACTGGCTGATGATTTCCGCGAACGCATTGATGCTGCGCAGGATGTAGACAGCGCTAAAGCACTGCGCGCTGATATCGAAAGCGCGAAGGCCACGCTCGGATCTGCCCTGTTCACCGAGCTGAAGAATAAGGCAGTGAAGCGCTACTACCTGGTTGATTCACGTAACAAGGTTGAAGCCGCGATCAACTCCTTACCGTCTCCGGACGAACCGGGTGCAGCAGAACGATTCGCCGAAGTTGAGCGCGTGCTGGCAACCAATAAGCGCCACATGGGCGACGAACTGCACGATAAGTTCAGCATCACCCTGGCGGATATGAAACCGGAATACGTTGGCTAACTGGTTGGGAGGGTTCGCCCTCCCACTGAGGAGATGTAATGCGACTGATTAACCGAGGCAATCAACAATCCCCGTTAGCGCGTCAGGCATGCGACGTCGCACTAGCTACTCATCACGAACGCTACGGCGACTACGGGCGCAGCAAGATGAAGGAGACATACACTGTGAGAGTTGAAGGCGTGAAGGTCTGGGTTGAGGTGGTTAACCGTAAGGCAAGCTACGTGGCCACGGCTATGACAGGCATGCGCCGCTTACGCGCGCTGCCGGGCCAGGTGAGTTGATAACGATATTTCATTAACAGTTTTCCGGCAGCTCTATAATAAGTTGCCGGAAGCCGGAGGTAGTATGGCCAAGCTTCTTAATCTGATGGAATGGGCGAATTCAACTTATTCAACCCCGCCGTCTCTTTCAACACTTCGCCGATGGGCTCGGGAGGGACGTATATACCCTGCCCCGGAACTTCACGGAAAAGAATATAAGGTTCAGCCAGATGCTATCTATGTAGATCCGAGCAAAAAGAACCTTCGTCCCAAAGCAAAACACTTAGCGCTGCCAACTGGCGGCACTCTACTGGAGAGACTGACTCATGGCGAAAAGGCCAGTTCGTTACGACGCTAACCTGCCCCGTAACCTGACCTATCGTAAAAGAGACAGGCTTTATAGCTGGCGAAACCCGATTACCGGTCAAGAATTATCCCTTGGCCGGATCGACAGAAAGGACGCCATTTCTCAGGCCATTGAGGCTAATAACTACATCGAACAGAATTACCTTCCATCAGCGCTGCTGGACCGCATAAAGGAAACACCAACCTTTACGGTGAAAGCGTGGCTCGAGCGCTACGAAGTAATTCTTGAACGAAGAGAATTGAAGCCAAACACGATGAAGGTCAGGCGCAACCAGATCGCCACTATCAGCGATGAATTCGGACGTATGCCGCTATCGGCGGTCAGCACGAAGGACATATCTACTTTCCTTGAGAGTTACATAATCTGTGATAAGAAGAGCATGGCCTCAGGACTACGTTCGGTATTATTGGATATTTTCAGGGAAGCGATTGTCGAGGGGCATATTGAAAGGAACCCGGCAGAGCCGACAAGAACGCCGACACCCAAAGTGAAGCGTGAACGTTTACTGCTCGAGCATTTTATTGTTATCCGCGCGGCAGCTGCTTCACACTCTGAATGGTTGCCTAACGCTTGCGATCTTGCTTTGGTTACAGGACAGCGCCGCGAGGACATTTCTCTGTTTCGGTTTAGCGATATAAAAGATGGCAGGCTATTTGTTACGCAGGAGAAGACGGGCCACAAGCTGTCGATTCCACTCGATTTAAGATTGGAAGTTGCTGGCCTGGAATTGGGAGAGGTGATTGAGCGATGCCGAATCAATAATCCATCAGATTTTATGCTTTTCTCGCCAGTCAGACGCGGTGGCAGAAAGCCGGGGCCACTGACCCCTGATGGATTGACCCAGGCATTTTCGAATGTAAGGGATGCGACGACGATAAAATTTGGGCCGAACCCTCCTACTTACCATGAGATCAGAAGTCTGGCCGGCAGACTGTATGAAAAAGAACGCGGGGAGGAATTCTCGCAACGTTTACTCGGGCATAAAAATTTGACAATGACCAAAAAATACCTGGACGCACGTGGTGCAGAATATGTTATGGTTTAGACAGGATATGGAAATTTCGAGTAATTTTCGTGGAATTTCGTGAGGACACCGAAAAAAACCATGAAAAACAAATACATAAAAAGAGACCGAATACGATTCCTGTATTCGGTCCAGGGAAATGGCTCTTGGGAGAGAGCCGTGCGCTAAAAGTTGGCATTAATGCAGGCTAAGTTACCCTGCCATTTAAGAATAGATGACAGCGCCAGGTTTTCCAGTCCGCGACTAAAGTGGCCGGAAAAAAAGGACGTTTGTTACGCATCCAAACGCAAAAACCGCAAGTTCTCGTGTGAGATCCTTGCGGTTTTTTATTGGAAATCAGAGCGCTACATCTGACAATTAGCAGAGCTTTTCTGCACGTTCCACAAACGGTGCCAGGCTCATTTTTTCGCCCGGTTTCGCCGGATCATCAATCTGGATAATCTCGATCGGCTTTGCCGTGGTTTTTCCGCTCTCCATCTGCTGTCTGGCAACATCATTCAACGGGTATTGCACCAGCGTACTGGGATTGATGACATACAGCGCGTTACCCGGGCGGCAGGTCAGCATCACCTCTTCCCGATTAAACGCCCACTTATCTTTGCCAACCTCAAAACGGCTGACGGTAATGACCTGCGGCGCAGCCAGCGCGGCTCCGGAGCTTGCCAGGAGTAATAAAGAGATAATGATTTTTTTCATGCGTTTCGCCAGTCCATCAATCAGAAAGGTTCAAGGGTTGCAAACAGGCTGACAATTGCCAGCACAACGGCTCCTATACCCCATTCCAGCTTGGTCATCCAAATAAAATAGAGAGTCATGCCGCGGTTATCCTGCTGCATGCGTGGTACCAGAACATACCGATTCACCAGCGCAATCGCCACCATTAGCATGACCAGGGCACCTTTTAACAAAAGCAGTCGCCCATAAGCCATGTGCCAGGGAACAGAAAAACCGACAATAAACAGCACATTCATAATACCGGTAAGTAAAACACCAATAACAAAAAGATGCCCGTAGCGGGAGAAACGCATCATGGTGCTGATGGCCTGTTCTCGCCAGCGGCCATGCGCCATTCGCATACAGTAAAGTACGGGTAGCAGGCCACCGAACCAGGCGGCGGCGCATATCAGATGCAAGGCATGGTTAACCTGCTGGATTGCCCCAGTAATACCACTATGCAGCGTCGCATGCCCGACGCCAGCCAGCAAAATAAACTGCGCAATCGTCAGCATTAACAGCCGTCGCGGCATGCTACGCGGTACGATAATAACCACCACCAGAGTGACCAGCGCGAGGATAATCTGCCATAACCAGACGCCGCCAAACTGCGTTTGCAACACCGCGCCCCATACATCTGTAGAGATAACATCCCGCCAGCCTGAGCCCATTAACCCGCCCTGGATCGCCAGCATCAGCGTCGCGCTGATAAAGCTCCACGTTGCGGCATGCCGTTGCAGACGCAAAAAACGACGCATCATTAAACGACGAACCGAAACGGGAGCCAGCCATGCGCCGTAAAGCGCACAGCCAAACACCAGCATCAACGTGGTAAAATGGATAAACCGTAATGCAACCCAGGTAAATGCCAGCATCGGTTATTTCACGCTAAAGGTATATTGCCCCTTCGTCTTGTGACCATCCACGGAAACAACGTGCCAGTCGACCGTATATTTTCCAGCTTCAAGTGTTTGATCAAGCGGAACAATCAGCTGTGTTTTGTCCTGCTCACTGCGTGACGCCTTGCCCGTTTTGATCTGTTCTTTGTTTGGACCTGTTAGCTTTGCGCCGCTGAATCCCGGCTCTACGCCTTCAGAAAAATTCAGCGTCAACGCCTGAGGAGATGCCGCAACCTCGGCATTAGCCGCCGGGCTTTGTTTTGTGAGGTGGGCATGCGCCAGGGCGGCGGGCGTTGCCAGCACGCTGGCAAGTACGATGAGAGCGCTGCGAAGCATAGATGCAGATGAAGCCATTTCAACTATTCCTTTTTGTTATGTCTAATCTATAGAGAATAACCTTCTACAATGATCGAGTCGAGAATCATCATTTCGGTCTTGCCATTAATGCACACTCTTAGTAACTTTGCGCGCCGAAAGACAGAGAAAAGGAGAAGCCCATGAACATCAATCTGGCCAAACTTGAGCAAGCGGAAATGGATAAGGTCAATGTTGACCTGGCCGCTGCGGGTGTAGCGTTTAAGGAGCGATACAACATGCCGGTTGTTGCCGAAGTTGTTGAGCGTGAACAGCCCGAACATTTACGCGACTGGTTTCGCGAAAGACTCATCGCGCACCGACTGGCATCCGTTTCCCTTTCACGTTTACCTTACGAGCCTAAAGTTAAATAAAACTTATACTACGTTACGATTCCTTACATGATGGCTGCTACAGTATAAGTATATTCTTAATCTATACTTTCAGGATGATTGTAGACACTATGAAAAGGAAATCATTATGTCACACTGGAAAATCGCAGCAGCGCAGTACGAACCTCTTCACACCTCAGTTACCGAGCATGTCGCACATCACCTGCAATTCATTCAGGCAGCCGCCCAATGCCAATGTGAATTGCTGGTCTTTCCTTCCCTCTCCTTGTTAGGTTGTGTTGATGAACATGACGCGCTTCCTGCCCCGCCCGATGAAGCGCTGTTAGAACCTCTCGCCCATGCCGCCGTGACTTATCGTATGACAATCATTGCGGGACTACCGGTGGAACATAACAACCGGTTCGTAAAAGGCATCGCGCTCTTTTCTCCCTGGATGACCTCGCCCTTAACGTTTCATCAAAGTCACGGAGCCTGTATCGCCAGACAGCAAAATGCCATTAGCGTAGTGGATAGCCAACCGGAAGGAATCGATATCGACCCGGCTTACTCCCTGTTCACGAGCAGTCAGTCCATTAGCGAACCCGAATTGCTCTCCTCCACATCTCGTCTACAGAGTTTCTCGCATAAGTTTGCCATAGCTGTATTAATGGCCAACGCGCGTGGCAGCAGCGCGTTATGGGATGAGCGAGGCCGATTGATTGTTCGCGCAGACAGCGGTTCTTTGCTGTTAACCGGTCAACGCACGCCACGGGGTTGGCAAGGTGATATCATTCCATTACGCTAGTCGTTTTGGGTCAGGAGCATGGCATGTTGCGCATAATAGATACAGAAACCTGTGGTCTACAGGGAGGCATTGTTGAAATTGCTTCTGTCGATGTGGTTGACGGAAAAATAGTCAACCCAATGAGCCACCTGGTACGCCCTGACCGCCCCATCAGCCCACAGGCGATGGCTATCCATCGCATTACTGAAGCAATGGTGGCCGATAAGCCGTGGATTGAAGACGTCATCCCGCAGTATTACGGCAGCGAGTGGTACGTGGCGCACAATGCCAGCTTTGACCGCCGTGTATTACCCGATATGCCCGGAGAGTGGATTTGCACCATGAAGCTCTCCCGTCGTTTGTGGCCGGGGATCAAATACAGCAACATGGCGCTGTATAAATCGCGCAAGCTGAGCGTACAGACGCCAGCGGGTCTCCACCATCACCGCGCCCTGTACGACTGCTACATCACTGCTGCACTCCTGATCGACATCATGCAGACGTCAGGCTGGACAGCCGATCAAATGGTCGATATTACCGGCCGTCCCGCGTTACTCACTACTTTCACTTTTGGTAAGTACCGCGGAAAACCGGTATCAGAAGTGGCTGAACGCGATCCGGGCTATCTGCGCTGGTTATTTAATAACCTTGATAATATGAGCCCGGAACTGCGATTAACGCTAAAACACTATTTGGATCACGCCTGAGCAGGCAGTGTTCCCTGCGCCAGTCCAATCAAAAAAGCGTACTCAAGAGCCACACCTTCGTAAGATTTAAATCGCCCGGATTTACCGCCGTGTCCGGAATCCATATCCGTGCAAAGTAGCAGCAAACGATCGTCCGTTTTCAGCTCACGCAGTTTTGCCACCCATTTTGCTGGTTCCCAGTATTGCACCTGGGAATCGTGTAATCCCGTCGTGACCAGCAGATGCGGATACGCCTGCGCGGTTACATTGTCATACGGGCTGTAGCTTTTCATATAGGTGTAATACTCTTCGTCCTGCGGATTACCCCACTCTTCAAACTCACCGGTCGTCAGGGGAATTGATTCATCGAGCATTGTGGTTACCACATCGACAAACGGCACCTGAGCAATAACACCATGGAAGCGTTCCGGGCGCTCATTAATGGCGACGCCCATTAACATGCCCCCGGCGCTTCCTCCCATGCCATAACATAACTCAGGCGCGCCATAGCCCATTTTTAGCAGCGCATCACAGACGTCGAGGTAATCATTAAAGGTATTTTTCTTGCGCAGAAACTTACCGTCCTCGTACCACTGTTGTCCTAATTCACCACCGCCACGCACATGGGCAATGGCGTAAACAAAGCCGCGATCCAGTAAGCTTAAACGGCTGCTGCTGAAATCGGCATCCATGCTGGCGCCATATGACCCATAGCCATAAACCAGTAACGGATTTTTTCCTTTCAGGAAATACTTTTGATGATAAACCAGCGAAACCGGAACCTCAGTGCCATCACGTGCCGTTATCCATACGTGTTCGCTACGGTAATTCGCCGCATCAAATCCGGGGACCTCCGTCTGCTTAAGCACACGACGTTCCCCGGTGTCCATATCCAGTTCAAACAATGTGTCCGGGGTAGTCATGGAGGAATAGCCATAGCGCAGGCGCGATGTCTCCGGCTCTGGATTATAGGCAAGCCAGGTCACATATGCCGGATCGTCAAAGGCGATCCCGACCACTTCGCGCGTTTTACGATTAATCTGCCGCAGGCTGGTTAAGCCCCGCTTCCGCTCTTCTACCACCAGCCAGTCGGTGAATAACGTAAAGCCCTCCAGCATCACGTTGTCACGCGGTGGGATCAGCGTCTCCCAGGCTTGCTCATCACGAACACGGGTACGGTACAGGCCGAAATTTTTCCCCTGACGGTTGGAGCGCAGATAAAAATTGTGCTGATAGTGATCGAGACTGTATTCGTGGTCTTTGCGTCGCGCTAAAAAGACCAACGGTTCGGCATCTGCCAGTTCTGCATCAAGCAACAAAACTTCACTGGTGGTCGCACTGGCAATGTGGATAATCACATAATGCAATGATGTGGTTTTATGCAGACTGACATAAAACATGTCATCGGCTTCTTCATACACCAGCTCATCCAGTGACGATGGCGAGCCGACTGTATGTCGCCAGACCTGATACGGCAATAACGTCGTTTCGTGCTTGCGCACGTAATAGAAAGTCTGAGAATCATTCGCCCATACCAAATCCGCTTCGACGTTTTCCAGCACTTCCGGATACCAGTTGCCGCTTTGCAGGTTGCGAAAACGCACGCCATATTGCCGGCGAGAGAGATAATCTTCGGCCAGTGCCATGATGGTGTTATCCGGTGATATCGCCACTCCTCCCAGCGTATAAAACTCGCTGTGTGCCGCGCGCTGGTTCCCATCCAACAAAGTGTCCCAATCATCCCACTCTTCACTGAAGGCAGACTGACGCTGATAGATGGCATATTCGCACCCCGGTTCATAAATATGCCGGTAGCGATAACCATTCTTCACATAGGGGGCAGAAGCATCCTGAGGCGGGATACGGTCGATAATCTCTTTCAGGACGCGATCCTGCAAAGCCTGCTGCGAGGCCATAACCTGACGGCCATACGCATTTTCTTGTTGCAGATAATCCAGCACTTCTGGCTGCGAGCGAGTGTCATCTCGCAACCAGTAATAATTATCAACACGAGTATCGCCATGCTGCGTCATGGCGTGGGGAATACGAGAAGCTTTTGGTAGCATGTCATTGTTCTTTTGCTTAAACATCCTATAAGGGTGGCAAAAGACAGCAATGATGCAAGCGAAACATGCGCCTTAGCGGTAAGTAATTAACCCGGTAACGCCTGTTTTTGTTCCTTGAGATCCTGTTCAATGCCTTCACGAACATCCTGCGGGATCTTCAACGCATCGCCCAGCGCATTGAGATAACTACGTTCCATAAAGTGGTCGATATCAATCGCCGCACAGCTGAGGAAGTAAATTTCTAGCGCTTCTTCTTCGTTACGGATCCCATGCGCCAATCGTTGAGGGTCTAACGGTTGTTCGATGGCGCGTTCAATCAGAACGCGGCCCTGCTCTTCCACGCCCGCTTCACGGAGCTGCTGCTCAATGGCGCTACGTTCTTTGGCATCAATATGGCCATCGCTTTTCGCCGCAAAAACCAGCGCCAGAATCAGACGTTCGGTTCGCTCATCCAGCGGTGAGCTTTGTGCGCCAAACTGCGGCTCATCCTGATGCGCTGCGCGAACTTTATCCTTGTACTTGTTCCATAACACAGTCCCGGCAACCGCGCCGCCGCCCACCAGAAGCGCGCTGGTGCCGTATTTACTCAGTAATTTACGAGAAGATTTGTTGGCAACCAGTAATCCTGCCAGACCGCCTAACGCGCCTGGAACGAGAAGTTTACTCAGCCCTTGCTCGCCAGAAGATGACGCGGAGGAAGCTTTTTGCCCAAGAAGAGATTGTAGTTGATTTAGCCAGTTAGCCATTTTGCCCCTCAAGTACAGACGAATAATCATCAAAGCGTACCCGAGGGGATGTCAGGAAGTGTTCAGGTCATCAAAAGATGTGCAAATACCTCCGTTACTGCGGCTGATACTCCGCTGTTCCGGCTTTGCAGTCGACTTTTACCTGATAGTGAATATCCGCACTTTTACCGCGAACCGTCAGGGGAACTGACCATTTCCCGTCTTTGCCCGTAATATCGGGCGTGTTTACCCAGGCGACAGGATCGGCTTGCCCGACGCGCTTTTGATCGTCAGCCCAGCGCGCGATGCGATTTTGTTGATAATCACGTTTCACGCTCGCCGCAATACCGTTAGCGTCCAGTCCCTCACACTTGGGAAACTGGACGTTTTTGCTTTCCATATTTGCCGCAAATACAGATACGCTGGCAGACAGCAGCAGCAGGCTCAATAACGTTCTTTTTTTATACATTCTTTTCTCCTTAATCTCCCCTTCGTCATTCAGATTGCCTGTAGCAACGTGAAATAACGTCAGGGATTGCACAATGATTCAGGGAAAAGCATGGTACAAAACGTCAGGAGCGCAAGTCGTTTCAGGCAGCCTGAGTATCATCCCCAGCGTGCGCATCGTTTTCGACAGCCTGCGGCGAAGGCAGCTTGCCATTTTTCAGAATGGCGCTCAGCACATCTTTTTGCTCAGCCAGCCACAGGGAAAGCGCTTCGCGCTGCTCGTCTTCAAGCGCTACCGGCGATTGCTCCAGCCATGTGTCGAGCAGATCTGCTGTATCCAGCATTTTGTCATACGCATCGGCTTCCTTTTTGCTGGTAAACGACATTTTTTCCTCACCTTCCCGAATTACTACGTATTTAACTTCAACCGCCATTTTGCAGCCTCTTAAATTACCTGTATTTATGTACAGTATATTCTTTTTAAGCCCTGAAATCAACCTGGTAATAAAGACAGACGCAAACGTTTTCGTATATACTGCGCCCAGATAAAACAGGGGATTAATTTATGACGTTATTAGGCACAGCGCTGCGTCCAGCAGCAACGCGAGTGATGTTATTAGGTTCGGGAGAACTGGGTAAAGAAGTAGCAATTGAATGTCAACGCTTGGGTGTGGAAGTCATTGCCGTGGATCGTTACCCCGACGCGCCAGCCATGCACGTTGCCCATCGCTCATACGTTATCAACATGCTGGATGGCGAAGCATTACGCCAGCTCGTCGAGCGTGAAAAACCACATTATATCGTGCCGGAAATTGAGGCGATCGCCACGGATATGCTGGTAAAACTGGAGCAGGAAGGCCAGCGTGTTGTGCCATGTGCAAGAGCAACGCAACTGACCATGAACCGGGAAGGAATCCGTCGCCTCGCCGCCGAAGAATTGTCTCTACCGACCTCTTCTTACCGCTTTGCTGACAGTGAAGCCCGCTTTCGCGAAGCCGTCGCTGAAATCGGCTACCCTTGCATCGTGAAACCGGTAATGAGTTCATCCGGTAAAGGACAAAGCTTTATCCGTTCAGCCGATCAGCTCGCTGCAGCCTGGGACTATGCTCAACAGGGCGGTCGGGCTGGTGCCGGACGCGTTATCGTCGAAGGCGTAGTGAATTTTGATTTTGAAATCACCCTGCTAACCGTTAGCGCCGTTGATGGCGTGCATTTCTGCGCGCCGGTTGGACATCGACAGGAAGATGGCGATTATCGCGAGTCCTGGCAGCCGCAACAGATGAGTGAACTGGCGCTGGCGCGCGCGCAGGAGATTGCCCGCAAGGTGGTTCTGGCGCTGGGTGGTCACGGACTGTTTGGCGTGGAGCTGTTTGTCTGCGGTGATGAGGTGATTTTCAGCGAAGTCTCCCCTCGCCCTCACGACACGGGTATGGTGACCTTAATTTCGCAGGATCTGTCTGAGTTTGCCCTGCACGTACGTGCATTTCTCGGTCTGCCCGTTGGCGAAATCCGCCAGTATGGGCCTTCTGCTTCCGCTGTTATTCTGCCGCAACTTACCAGTCAGAATATCACGTTTGATAACGTGCAGGCCGCTGTAGGTGCGGGTATGCAAGTTAGGTTCTTTGGCAAACCGGAAATCGACGGGAGCCGTCGTCTGGGCGTTGTGCTGGCCACAGCACAGAGCATTGAAGATGCGGTGATACGCGCGAAAGACGCGGCCGCACAGGTGAAAGTTACTGGATAAAAAAACGGGCCGAATGGCCCGTTACAGATTCGATGCCCGGTAGTGATTACCGGGCATTTTGCGCAATTATTGCTTCGCGCCTTCAACAGCCTCACGAGCCAGTTTGGTAATGCGATCGTAATCACCTGCTTCCAGCGCATCTGCCGGAACCAGCCAGGAACCGCCGATGCACAGCACGCTTTTCAGTGCCAGGTAGTCGCGGTAATTCGCTGGAGAGATACCACCGGTTGGGCAGAAACGGACCTGTGAGAACGGACCCGCAATCGCCTGCAGCGCTTTAGTACCGCCATTTGCTTCAGCAGGGAAGAATTTGAACTCTTTCAAACCGTAGTCCATACCCAGCATCAGTTCAGATACGGTGCTGATACCAGGGATCAGCGGAATAGTGCCTTCAGTTGCGGCTTTCAGCAACGGCTCGGTCAGACCCGGACTGATAGCAAACTGTGCACCGGCTTCGGTAACTTCAGCCAGCTGTTGTGGATTCAGTACAGTACCTGCACCAACGATAGCGTCCGGAACTTCTTTTGCGATCGCGCGAATGGCATCCATCGCACATGCGGTACGTAGGGTCACTTCCAGAACGCGCACGCCGCCTGCAACCAGCGCTTTTGCCATCGGCACTGCGTGTTCCAGTTTATTAACCACGATAACCGGTACAACCGGGCCAGTGGTCAGGATTGCTTCTGCACTTGTCTTCCAGTTTTTCATCAGAGTTTTCTCTCGCCTGATTACAAAATAAGTCTTAAAAAGTGATACAGGTTGCGCCCTGTTCCGCACCGGACAGCTTTTCACGCAACGCGCTGAACATTTCACGGCCTGTGCCCACGCGCGATGCGCTGAGGTCAGGAATATGAGGCTGACGAGAAGCAAGTTCCTCTTCATCAACCAGCAGCGTCAATTCACCTGTCTGTCCATTCACACGAATGATGTCGCCATCGCGTACTTTTGCCAGCAGCCCGCCATCATAGGCTTCTGGGGTTACATGGATTGCTGAAGGCACTTTACCTGAAGCACCTGAAAGTCGTCCATCGGTAACTAACGCAATTTTGAAACAACGGTCCAATAATACACCAAGTGGCGGCATGAGTTTATGTAATTCTGGCATTCCGT